>WNFB01000212.1_pt1 | contig 47670 bp, 47 predicted proteins | sample 5400501 | NCBI WGS metagenome assembly WNFB01 (sample SAMN13153341, study PRJNA577476) | soil metagenome | isolation source: 200 cm saprolite under Douglas fir tree site 2 hole 1 | place: USA:California | collected 2015-04-18 | reverse complement strand
GGGGCGACGGTCCGCGTCGCGCGTCCGACGTCGATCACCATCGAGTCGGCGAGCAGGACCCGCGACATGGTGCAGTCGCAGGCCAGGCGCTCGACCGTCTTGCCGCCGATCGGCATGCCGCGCTCGAGCTCCGCCGCGGGCGACCCGACCTCGCGCTTCAGACCTTCGAGAGTTGTGGTCAGCGTGACATGCGGCCGGACGCCGTTCTTGCGCGGCAGCCGGCCCTGGTTCAGGTGGTGATCCAGCAGCTCGCCCAGCGCGTCGGCCATGCGCTGGCCGTGATTTCGGGTGTCTTTCTCGAAGCCCTCGGGGTCCGCCGCGTACCGTGCCTGGCGAAGCAGGAGGCGCAGGTTCTCGACCGAGAAGTTGCGCGCGTAGTCAACTGTCTCTGCCTCGTTGGCCGGGTCCCACTTGTCGCCCAGCTGCTCGCGAAGATGGCAGATCGCGGACGCCGACTGATAACCGATCTCGCCTTTGGCAAGTGCATCACCGACCTCGGGCAGTGAGTCCAGATGCTTGCCGACGCAGAGGCGATCCGCCGCTGCCGAGCGAGAGAGGCCGCAGGTCCGCGCCACCCATGAAGTCGGGGTGAGCCTGGCCAATTGATGGTCGCCACGCCGGCGCGCCCGATCGATCACCTTGCAGAGCTTGGCCTGGAGCCGGTCGATGACCACTGCCAGGCGCTTGGGATCTACGAAATCGTCGTCGGCCTCGAGCTCGAAAGCGCGCACGGCAGACTCGAGTTTTTCGAGGTCGTCGAGCATGCAGAAAGAGTATCAAACATAAGTTCGTTTGTCAAGACCTTCTTAACTACAAGTGTATTCAATAATGCCTCCCGAACACCGCCCTCACACCTCCTTCCCAACCCCCTCTAGAACCGTAACAAGATCCTCTGATGTGGTCACCCATCCGAAGAAAGTCTTGACGTTGTAGACCGTCGCGCGCTGGATCTCCGCCGACCCTGCCGGCATCGTCGCATCCGCCACCATCACGGGCCAGTACTCGAGGAAGTACGCATCGCGAATCGTCGATTCGACGCAGACGTTGGACGCGATCCCCACCATCAACAGGTTGCGAACCCCACGACTCCGCAGCATCGAATCGAGAACGGTGCCGTGGAACCCGCTGTATCGAGACTTCACGATCACCGCATCACCAGGCAACGGTGCGAGGTCGTCCACGATTTGAAAGTCCCACGTGCCGAACGTGAGCAACTTCCCGCGCAGCTCGGGCCGCTCGTGCATAAGACACAACGCGAGCTCCTTCTGCGGATTCGGCGAGTCCAGACCACCCGCCGTGGACAGGTCGGGCGGATACCCGATCGTGAGATACACCACCGGCAACCCCGCCCGGCGAACAGCCGAGCACACCATTCGCGCGTTGGCGACCGCGTCGCGGGCGAGCGCTACATCGATACCCGCCAGGTCCAGCATCCCGCCGGGGCTTGCGAACGCGTTCTGCATGTCGACCACGATCAACGCGGTCCGATCGAGGTCAATAACAAGCGAAGCCGGCTCGGCCGGCAGCTCGACCGTCCTCACTTCTCGACGCGGACGATCCGCTTCGCCTTCAGCTCTGAGCGCGGCAGCGTCCCGGAGGCGACCACCCGACACTCGAGCCGCACACCCAGCGCCTGTCGCAGGTCCGCCTCAAGTCGATCAGGCAAGAAATCCACTGCCGACGTTTCCAGCAGCAAAGAAACCTCGTCCATCTGCCGCTCGCGTCGGTGCTCAATTACGAACTCGGTCACCTGCGGATGGCGGCGCACGATGTCCTCGACCTGCGACGGATAGAGGTTGACGCCACGCACGGTGAACATGTCGTCGACGCGACCCCGAATTCCGCCCACCACCTTTATGAAGGGGCTGCCGCATGAACACGGCTCCCGGGAAACGACCACGCGATCGCCTGTCCGGTAGCGGATCACCGGCATGCCCCACCGGCCGAGATTCGTCGCGATCAGCTCCCCGTCAGGTGCGACTTCGACGATGAACTCCGACTCGATCAGATGAATCCCGTCGCGCTGGGTGCAACTGTGCCCGGTCGGGCCAAGCTCCGTCATGCCGGTGTGGTCGAAGCATGCGGCCGAGTACGCGGCCTCGATCGCGGCGCGGGTGGCGGGAATGCTGGCGCCGGGCTCGCCCGCATGGATCGTGGTCCTCACCCCGGTCGCGGACAGATTCACTCCGATCGTCTCCGCCACGTCGGCCAGGCGGAGCGCGTACGTCGGCGTCGAGAGGAGCACCGACGCGCCGAGGTCGCGCAGGCTGCGGACGCGCTGCTCGCTCGTCATCGCTCCACCCGAGATGCACAGCGCTCCAAGCCGCTGCGCCCCCCCGAACGCCGACCAGAAACCGATGAACGGCCCGAACGAGAACGCGAAGAAAACGCGGTCGGCAGCAGTCACCCCCGCGGCGCGGTAGACGTGTTCGGCCCAGATGCGGAGCCACCAGTCCCACGACTCGGCCGTGTCGAGCCAGCGCAGTGGCTGGTCGCCGCTCGACCCGGACGTCTGGTGCAGGCGGACGTATCGCTCGATGGGATATGTGACGTTCGACCCGAACGGCGCGTGGGTTTCCTGGTCGGCGAGCAGCTCCGCCTTGCTGGTCAGGGGAAGACGCTCGAAATCGCCCCAACCGCGCACGTCGTGCAGTCGGGCGCGCCAGAAGGGATTGGTGGCGAGCACGTCGCCAAGCCCTGCCCGCAGCTTCTTCAGCTGCTGGTCGCGAACTTCGTCGTGGCTAGTCGCGGACCGCGCGGTCGCCGATCTCAAGTACGGAGTCGAGGATCTCGAAGCCCTCGTCCAGCTCGCTCTCGGTGATGCAGAGCGGAGGGTTGGTCATGATCGTGTTCCAGCGCACGAACGTGTGCATGCCGGCATCGACGAGGGCCTGGGCGATCGCCTTCATCTCGGGCGAGGTCCCGTTGAACGGCGCCAGCGGCTCCAGCGTCTGCCGGTCGCGCACCAGCTCGAGGCAGCCGAAGAGTCCGATCGACCGCGCCGCCCCGACACAGGGGTGCCTGTCGCGCAGCCTCCTGTGACGGCGCGCCAGCACCTCGCCCATGCGTCTGGCGTTGCCGACCATGTCGTCTTCTTCGTAGGCCTGGATCGCGCCCAGCGCCGCCGCGCAGCCCAGGGGATGGCTGTTGTAGGTCAACCCGCCGTAGAACACGTGGTCGTCGAAATACGCCGCAACCTTTGGCCGCATCCCGACGGCGCCCAGCGGGACATAGCTGCTGGTCAACCCTTTCGCCATCGTGATCAGGTCCGGTACGACATCCCAGTGGTTGACCGCGAACCAGCGGCCGGTGCGGCCGAAGCCCGTCATGACCTCGTCGCAGATCATCAGGATGCCGTAGCGGTCGCAGATCTGGCGCACACCCTGCAGGTACCCGTCCGGCGGTATGAGTATGCCGTTCGTGCCGACGATCGGCTCGAGGATGAACGCCGCGATCGTCTGCGGCCCCTCCAGCTGAATCGTCTCGTCGAGGTTGGCCAGCGATTCTTCGACCGTGTCCCATCCGCGCTGGATGCCGTGATACGGATCCAGGACGTGGACCACGCCACCGGAGTACTCGTTCGGCCAGCGCCGCGGATCGCCCGTCGCCTGTACCGCGCTGCCGGTGGAGCCGTGGTAGGAGCGGTACCGGGCCAGGACCTTCGTGCGGCCGGTGACGGCGCGGGCGATCTTGATCGCGTTCTCGTTGGCATCGGCGCCGGCGAGGGTGAAGAAGACCTTGTCGATGTCACCCGGGAGCAGCTCGGCGAGCTTGGCGCCCAGTCGCGCCCGCGCCTCGTGCGCCATGAAAGGGCTGATGTAGGGCAGCTGCTCGGCCTGCCGGTGGATCGCCTCGATGATCCGGCGGTCCCCGTGCCCGGCGTTGACGGACATCAGCTGGCTGTTGAAGTCGATGAAGCGGCGCCCGTCGGCGGTATGGAAGTAGACGCCTTTGGCGCTCGTCACAGGAAGTGGCTGGAGCGCCGATTGCGCCGCCCAGTCGAACAGGGTGTGGCGCAGGCAGAGCTCGGTGATCTCCTCGGCGCTGAGGGCCTTGACGGCCTCGGTCACCACGCTCGAATCCTACTCGTAACGCTGTTTGACAACCCCGACCGTCGGTGTTATATCGAGCGCGGTCCGATCGCGTTTTTCTGGGGAGGAATTGGCCGATGTTTCCCGCCGCATTTGACTATCGCGCCCCCACGAGCCTGGACGAGGCCCTTTCGATCCTCAAGCAGCACGGCGATGACGCCAAGGTGATGGCGGGCGGCCAGAGCCTGATCCCGCTTCTGAAGCTGCGCTTTGCTCGACCAGAGCTGGTCGTCGACATCGGCCGTCTTCCCGCCATGAACTCCATCAAGAGGGACGACGGGCACGTGACAATCGGCGCCCTGGCCCGCCACGTCGACGCCGAACACAGCAAGGAGCTCGCCGCGTGGGCCCCGATGATGGTCGAAGCCGCGCGCTGGATCGCGGACCCGCTCATCCGGAATCGCGGCACAGTAGTCGGGTCGGTATGCCACGCCGACCCCGCCGGCGACTGGGGCTCGGTGATGCTCGCCTTCGGCGCCGACCTGGTGGCACGGTCGCAGGCCGGCGAGCGCGTGCTCCACGCCGACGGCTTTTTCCTGGGGCCGTTCACGACGGCCCTGCGCCCGGACGAGGTCGTGACGCAGATCCGCATCCCGATCCGGAAGGGCCGCTCCGGCGGCGCCTACCTCAAGCTCGAGCGCAAGGTCGGTGACTTCGCCACGGTCGCGGTGGCTGTACAGGTCGAGCTCGACGGCAAGAAGGTCGCGAATGCCGGCATCGGGCTCACGGCCGTCGGTCCGAGCAACATCAAGGCGGCCGAGGCCGAGCGTTTTCTCCACGGCAAGGAGCCGACGGACCAGGTCATTGCCGAGGTGGCTCGACTCGCCGCCGCGGCCGCTGAACCAAAGGACGACGTGCGCGGCAGCGCCGCATACAAGAAGGACGTGGTTCGTGTCTTCGTTCAGCGCGGGCTCAGAACCGCGATCGGCCGCGCCCAGGAGGTCAGGTCATGAATGTCTCGCTCAAGGTCAACGGCTCCGAACGCAGCGGCGACGTCGAGCCGCGCGTTCTCCTGGTCGACTTCCTGCGCAGCAACCTTCGCCTCACCGGCACTCACATCGGATGCGACACCTCCAGCTGCGGGGCGTGCACGGTCCTGATCGACGGTGAGCCGGTGAAGTCGTGCACGGTGCTCACCGTCCAGGCCGCGGGCAGGAGCATCACCACCGTCGAGGGCCTCGCGCAGGGGGCGACCCTGTCGCCGGTCCAGATCGGTTTTCACGAAGAGCACGGCCTGCAGTGCGGCTTCTGTACCCCGGGCATGATGCTCGTCGGAGCGGCGTTGCTCGAGCGCAACCCCAACCCCACCGAGGACGAGATCCGCTGGGCGATCAGCGGCAACATTTGCCGCTGCACCGGCTACATGAACATCGTGAAAGCGATCAAGCACGCGGCCTCGCTGCGCGAGGCGCCGGAGGTCGTGGCTCGCGAAGCGCAGGCCGCCGCCACGGCGGGAGGCGAATAGATGGCGACCCAGACGCATATGCACGGCCGGATCGGCGAGCCGATCAAGCGCAAGGAAGATGCACGATTCATTCGGGGCAAGGGCAACTACCTCGACGACATCGAGCTGCCCGGGATGCTCCACATGGCCATCCTGCGCAGCCCGCACGCGCACGCCCGGATCAAATCCGTCGACACCGCTGCCGCGAGCGCGATGCCAGGCGTGATCGCGGTCGTGACCGGGGAGTTGATGGCGCAGCACAAGCTCGCATGGATGCCGACGCTCAGCTACGACACGCAGGCTGTGCTCGCGACCGACAAGGTGCGCTTCCAGGGCCAGGAGGTCGCGGCCGTCGTTGCGGAAACGAAGTATCTGGCCGAGGACGCGCGCGACGCCATCGTCGTGGACTACGACGTGCTGCCCGCGGTGACCAGCCCGCAACAGGCCAAGGAGGCGGGCGCTGCGCTCATCCGAGATGACAAGGAGAACCAGAAGGACAACCACATCTACCACTGGGAGGCCGGCGACCAGGAAACCACCAGGGCCGCGTTCGCGAAGGCCGACAAGGTGGTGCGCCTGCACACTTTCTATCCACGCTGCCATCCCGCTCCGCTCGAGACGTGCGGCTGCATCGCCGACGTCAACGGCGCCACCGGCAAAGCCACCGTCTACATGACGAGCCAGGCGCCGCACGCCATCCGGACGGTGTTTGCGCTGGTCACGGGTCTGCCCGAGCAGAACATCCGGGTCATCTCGCCGGACATCGGCGGCGGCTTCGGCAACAAGGTCCCGGTGTATCCGGGCTATGTCGTCGCCACCGCGGCGAGCCTTCTGATCGGCCGGCCGGTGAAGTGGGTTGAAGACCGCACGGAGAACCTGATCTCAACCGGCTACGCGCGGGACTTCCACATGACGGGCGATCTCGCGCTCGACAAGAACGGCAAGATGCTTGCTCTTCGCGTCCACCTGGACAGCGACAACGGCGCCTTCTTCGCGGACGCGCAGCCGACAAAGTTCAAGGCCGGCCTCTTCCACATCGTCACGGGGTCGTATGACATTCCGACCGCGCACGTCACGGCCGACGGTTACTACACGAACAAGGCACCGGGCGGTGTCGCTTACCGCTGCTCGTTCCGGGTCACCGAGGCGAGCTACCTGATCGAGCGCCTGGTCACCAACGCGGCGATCGAGCTGGGCATGGACCAGGCAGAGTTCCGGATGAAGAACTTCATTCAGCCGGAGCAGTTCCCCTACCACTCGGCAACCGGCTGGGTGTACGACAGCGGCGACTACCCCAAGGCGATGAACGTGGCGCTCGAGCAGCTCGGATACGACGAGCTGCGCAAGGACGTGGAGGCTCGGCGCAAGAAGGGCGAGGTCACCGGCATCGGCATCGCGAGCTTCACCGAGGTGGTCGGCGCCGGCCACGGCGCGGATTTCGACATCCTCGGCCTGCGCATGTTCGACAGCGCCGAGCTGCGGGTCCACCCAACCGGTAAGGCGCTCCTGCGCATGGGCACCAAGTCCCAGGGCCAGGGCCACGAGACCACGTTCGCCCAGATCGTCACCGAGGAGCTCGGCATCCCCGCGGCGGATGTCGCAGTGGAAGAAGGCGACACGGACACCGCGCCTTACGGCCTCGGCACCTACGCCTCCCGGAGCACGCCGGTGGCCGGCGCGGCGACTGCGATGGTGGCGCGCAAGCTTCGGGACAAGGGGCGCAAGATCGCCGCGCACCTGCTCGAGGCGGCCGAGGAGGACCTCGAGTGGGAGACCGGAAAGTTCTACGTCAAGGGCTCGCCGGACAGGGCGAAGACGATCCAGGAGATCGCGTTCGCGGCTTACACCAATGTGCCGGAAGGCATGGAGGCAGGCCTCGAGGGCGTGCATTACTACGACCCGCCGAACATGACGTTTCCGTTCGGCACCTACGCGGTCGTGGTCGACCTCGACAAGGGCACCGGCCAGGTCAAGGTGCGCCGCGTCGTCGCGGTCGACGACTGCGGCGTGCGCATCAACCCGATGATCGTCGAGGGCCAGATCCACGGGGGCCTCACCGAAGGCTTTGGCATTGCCTTCATGGAGCTCATCACCTTCGACGCAGAGGGCAACTGCATCGGCTCCAACTTCATGGACTACCTGCTGCCTACCGCCTGGGAGACACCCAGATTCGAGCTCGGCGAGACGGTGACTCCTTCACCGCATCACCCGCTGGGGGCGAAGGGAGTCGGTGAGTCGCCAACCGTCGGCTCGCCTGCCGCCTACGTCAATGCCGTGATCGACGCGCTCTCGCCGTATGGTGTGACCAACATCGACATGCCAGTCACTTCCGACAAGGTGTGGGCCGCGCTCAGGGCGGCTGGGGTGAACGAATAGGCGACGAAGTTTTCGATTTGCTGCGCGAGTACGACGCCGCGGGTACGCCGTGCGTGCTCGCGACTGTCGTGCGCTGCGAGGCGCCAACCTCGGCGCACCCCGGCGACAAAGCCGTCATCACGGCCGATGGAAAGCTGCGGGGATGGATCGGCGGAAGCTGCTCCGAACCCGTGGTGCGACGGGAGGCGCTGCGGGCGCTTGCCGAGGGCACGCCGCAGCTCATCCACATCGTTGGGGGCGACGAGGTGAAGCAATCGCGCAAGCGGGGCGAGCTGATGATCGCCACCACGTGTCCCAGCGGCGGCTCCCTGGACATCTTCATCGAACCGCGGCTGCCCAAGCCTCTGCTGCTCGTTTTCGGCGACGGCCCGACGGCCGGCACCCTGGCCCGGCTGGGCGAGCTCACCGGTTTTCGGACCCGCACGGTCAGCCACGGCGAGGTCGTGGCGCTCGAGATCGGACCTGGTGAGGGGTACGCCGTCGTGGCAACGATGGGGCACTACGACGAGGACGCACTCGAGGCCGTGTTGAGCTGTCCGCAGCTGGACGTGAGCCTGATCGCCAGCACCCGACGCGCTGCCGCGGTGCGGGCCGAGCTGCTGCGCCGTGGCCTGGACGAGCACACAATCGCGCGGGTTCGCACACCCGCCGGCAAGGTCCGCGGCGGCACGCAGGAAGAGATCGCGCTGCTCGCGCTGGCGGAGGTCGTGATCGCGCGCCGGAAGCGCGGCACCAAGCCGATCGCGGTCGATCCGTCTCCGGTGACGTTTGTCACCGACCCGGTCTGCGGGATGACGGTCGATCCGCTGACCAGCCCCCACAAGGCCGTCCGGGACGGCACCACGTTCTGGTTCTGCAGCGGCGGTTGCCAGGCGGAGTTCGAGCGAGATCCGCAGCGCTACATGCGCCAGGTCGAGGCCTAGCGCAGCATCGGGGGCTGCGGCATCGGGGTTGCGAACAATCCCGGTGCGAGGACCTGCTGGACGAGAAGTCCCTCCTGGCGCCACATCCGGGCGACCACGATCCGGTTGCGTTCACCGGTGACACGGGCGATCACGAGCGTGTCCCGCACGATCCCCTGCCGGTACGAAACCTCGGTCACCAACGAGCGAGGTACGGCGAAGACAAGCGCCCGCGGCGGACCGCCGAGCTGCGGCGCGGAAAGGACTATGACGCGCCGGTCGGTGACGGTCACGTAGTACGCGCCCGACTGGCTTGCCGCGATCAGGTAGCCGATGACGCCGAACGCCATCCGCCACATCTGTGGCTGCCGGTCGATGCCGTACAACGACGCGATCACAGTCTCGTCGGGCTCCAGCAGGGGCAGGGTTGCGGCGCCGATCCGCGCCAGGAGCTTGACTTTCATGCCACGCACCTTCGCTTGCTGTGCCGGCTGCGCCGAGGACGAGGCTGTCTGCGCTGCACGGCGAGCCGCCTGGACCGCTCCCGACGAGTCGCCTGCGATGCCCCGGCTGAGCGCTGCCATCGTCGCCGTGTTCAGGACGACGGCGTCACCTCCGATCTCACGCTTGCACCAGCCGAACCACTCGAGATAGGAGTTCTTGAGGTCCGGCGCCTGTGGCAGCGGAGCGATGCTCACCGGGCCGGCTGCACCTGGGGGTGTGGCCAGGTATGGTCCACCCGGCTGCCATGCCGGCAGGGCGTTCTTCGGTCGCACGAATATGAGCACTGCCAGGCACGGCACGAAGATCGTGAGACCGACTCCGATGATGAATATCGAGCCGATCACGCCATCGCGCGCGTCCGACGGGGACATGGTCGAATCCGTCAGCGATCCGACCAGCCCGAGCAGGCCGAACAGGACGGCGATCCCGCCCAGCACCGCGCCCAGGATGAGCAGGACCCGACCCCAGGACACTCGCTCAGCCCCCGGTGTCGTTGCCGCCGAGCACGTCGCCCGCGCGCAGCCTCTCCAGGCTCTGCATGCGCGCCTCGGCGCGCGGTCCAAGCTCCCTCAGCACCGCCGCGATCAAGGCCTCGACCACGGCCATCGCGCCGACCAGTGAGTCGAAGGGTCCCACCGTTTCCACGCTCGTGACCAGCACCTGGCGCGCGAAGGCGGAGGCCGGGGAGAGCCAGGGGTCGGTGAAAAGGATCACGTCACATCCCCGCGCGGCGGCGACTCGCGCGCACTCGATCGTGTCCGGCTGGTAGCGCCTGTAGTCGAAGACCACCAGCACGTCCGTTTTCCGCATGTCGATGAGCTGCTGGGCCGGCGCGCTGCGCTCGGCGTCGACCAGACCGATTCCCGGCCGCAGCAGGTGGAGCTGGCCTGCCAGGTACCGGGCCAGCGTGGCGCTGACGCGCCCGCCGAGGATCATGACGCGGCGCCTGACGTCCGCCAGCAGCTCGACCGCCTCCTTGACGTCCCGGTCGGAGAGCACCTCCAGCGTGGCTTTCAGGGTGTGGCTCGACACCTCGAGGGCGTGGTTCACGGCCGAGTCGTGCTTGGGCTCGTCCCGGTAGCGCGCCAGGGGCGAGCTGAGCCGGGCCTGCACCTCGTGGCGCAGGCTCTCCTGGAACTCGGGGTAGCCCTTGAACCCGAGCTTGGTGATGAACCGCGTTACCGTCGGAGGGCTCACGCCCGCCCGCTCGGCGAAGCGGGCCACGCTCTCCAGGCCGGCGATCGGGTAGGACGCCAGCAGCACCCGGGCGAGGCGGCGTTCGGCCGGGCTGAGGGAGTCCAGGCGCTGGCGCACGACTTCGCCGACGCGAGACTCACGCTCCGTGATGTTTGTTACATCCTGTCCCAATCAGCGCTCCCGGAACGATTCTTGACAACAACACATGGTGCTGTTAGCTTCGCGCCACAGCCTCAGGGGAGAGGCTACTAGGGAGGAGCACCAAATGGCCGTTCAGGCTCAGGATTCCGACGTCGAAAAACTGCATCAGATGGGCTACGCGCAAGAGCTGCGCCGCCGCATGAGTGGATTTTCGAACTTTGCAGTCTCCTTCACCATCATCTCGATCCTGTCGGGCTGTCTGACCCTCTACGGCTACGGCATGAACACCGGCGGCCCGATCATCATGAACATCGGGTGGCCGTTGGTCGGAATCATGGTCACCATCGTCGCCCTGGCGATGGCGGAGGTCTGCTCCACCTTCCCGACCGCGGGCGGCCTTTACTACTGGGCCGCCAAGCTCGGCGGCAAGAACGGTGCGGCATGGAGCTGGTTCACCGGCTGGTTCAATCTGCTCGGCCAGATCGGGATAACCGCGGGCATCGACTTCGGCGGTGCCTTCTTCATGTCGGCGCTTTTCAACCTGATCTGGGGCTATACCCTGGACCCGCCCCACATCATCTTCATCTACGCCTTGATCCTCATTGCTCACGGCCTGCTGAACACGTTCGGCATCCGGCTCGTCGCGCTACTCAACGACATCTCGGTCTGGTGGCACCTCGTCGGCGTCGCCATCATCTTCGCCGTCCTCTTCCTCGTCCCCAAGCAGCATCAGTCGATCTCCTACATCTTCACCGGCTTCGTCAACAACACCGGAGCAGCATTCCCTGGGGCGCCGATCTACGTTTTCTTGATCGGCCTGCTCCTCGCGCAGTACACCTTCACCGGCTACGACGCCTCCGCCCACTTGACTGAAGAGACGCACAACGCAGCGATCTCAGGTCCCCGCGGCATCGTGTGGTCGGTCGTCATCTCGCTGATCGCGGGCTGGATCCTGCTGATCGGCGTGACCGGCGCGATCCAGAACTACGGCAACGAAGTCGCGGCGGTGGTGCCTCCCGCGCAGATCTTCCTCGACGCGCTGGGCCACAGCTGGGCCGTGTTCCTGATGTTCATCGTCGTCGGCGCTCAGTTCTATTGCGGGATGTCGTCGGTGACCTCGAACTCGCGCATGATCTACGCGTTCTCACGCGATGGCGCGGTCCCTGGCTCCGAGTTCTGGCACAAGGTGAACCCGCGCACGCGCACTCCGACCAACTCGATCTGGCTTGCAGTTGTGGGCGCGTTCCTTCTTGGCCTCCCTTACCTGTGGAACACCGAGGCTTACGCCGCGGTGACCTCGATCGCCGTCATCGGCCTCTACATCGCCTACGCGATTCCGATTCTGCTACGTCTGCTGCAGGGTGAGAAGTTCCAGCGTGGGCCCTGGCACCTTGGCCGGTGGAGCTACCTGATTGGATGGATCGCCGTGGTGTGGGTCGCTTTCATCTCGATCCTGTTCATCCTTCCGGCAGCTTTTCCGATTAGCCTGCAGACCAACTTCAACTACGCGATTGTCGCTGTCGCGGTGGTCGTGATCTACTCCGGCGGCTACTGGCTCCTGTCGGCCAAGAACTGGTTCAGGGGCCCGAAGGTGCAGGGTTCGGCTGAAGACCTGGCCAGGATCGAGGCGGAGCTCGAAGCGGTGGGTCACGCCGCCCCCGCGGGAGTGGCCGGCCGGTAGGCGCCGTGGCCGAAAAACCAAAGATCGGGATCACGACCAGCCCCAGGCGAGGCGCGGAATACTACATCCCGTACCGCAAGGCGGTCGAGGCAGCGGGCGCGGAGCCGATCGAGCTCCCGCCCGGCACGCCCGCGCTGCCGGACGTCGACGGCCTCCTCCTCCCTGGAGGATGGGACGTCGACCCCGCCTTCTATGGAGAGAAGAAGGACGAGAAGGTCGGTCCGATCGACCGCGAGCTGGACGAGACCGAGCTGAAACTGTTCCAGCAGGCGCGCGAGAAGGAGATCCCCGTGCTGGGGATCTGCCGTGGCCAGCAGGTGATCAACGTCGCGCTTGGTGGATCGTTGCTGCAGCACCTGGAGGATCACGACGTCCGCGCGCTCGGCCGCCGGCACCTGGCCCACACCATCGAGGTCGATCCGTCGTCTGAGCTCGGTCACGCCGCGGGCGAGCACAAGATCCGGGTCAACAGCCTCCATCACCAGGCCATCCGCCGGCTCGCCCCCGGCCTGCATCAGACTGCGAAAGGCGAGGACGGGACCGTCGAAGGCGTGGAGTCGGACGACGGGCTTATCGTTGCGGTGCAGTGTCATCCGGAGGAGCTGACGACCGACCTGCCGTGGGCGCGCAGGCTCTTCGAGCGCTTCGTCGCCCGCGCCCGGGGCAGCGGCAAAACCCGGCGTTAGCGATCAAATGCTGACCAAAGAGCATCTCGCTCACCAGGTCGCGGAAGGTGCGATCGACACGGTGGTCGTCGCCTTCACCGACATGCAGGGCCGCCTCATGGGCAAGCGTGTGGACGCCGAGTACTTCGTCGAAACGTCCTACGAGGGCGAGTCGACAGAGGGATGCAACTACCTGCTGACGGTCGACATGGAGATGGACCCCGTGCAGGGCTACGAGATGGCCAACTGGTCGGGCGGTTACGGCGACTTCGACATGGTGCCGGACTTCAACACGCTGCGGGTCATCCCATGGCTCGAAGCCACGGCGATGGTGCTGTGTGACGTGGCATGGCACGACGGCAAGCCGGTGCGGCCGTCGCCGCGGCAGGTGCTGCGGGCCCAGGTCGAGCGGGCGCGCAAGCTCGGTTTCGAGCCCATGTTCGGCTCGGAGCTTGAGTTCTTCCTGCTCAAGGAAACGTTCGCCGAGGCCCACGCGAAGCACTACGTCGACCTCACGCCGTCGGTGCCGTACATCCTCGACTACCACATCCTCGCCACCTCCTACGACGAGCCGTTCATCCGCGCGGTCCGCAAGGCGATGAAGGCCGCCGGCATCCCGGTCGAGAGCTCCAAGGGGGAGGCCTGGCCTGGGCAGCAGGAGATCAACTTCCGTTTCTCCGACGCGCTGGCGATGGCCGACAACCACGTCGTCTACAAGAATGGGATCAAGGAGATGGCGCACCAGCAGGGCTGCTCAGTGACGTTCATGGCCAAGCCAGACCACACCTGGATCGGCAGCTCGTGCCACGTGCACTCGAGCCTCTGGACGGACGAGCGCAACGTCTTCGACGGCGAGTCTGAGGTCTTCAAGGAGTACCTGGCCGGCCACATCGAATACGCCTCCGAGCTGGCGATCTTCCTCGCCCCGAACATCAACTCCTACAAGCGCTTTGCGGCCGGCAGCTGGGCGCCGACGACGCTGGCCTGGGGCCACGACAACCGCACGTGCGGATTCCGCATCGTGGGTCACGGCCAGCACCTTCGCACCGAGTCGCGCATCCCGGGCGCGGACGCCAATCCCTATCTGTGCTTCGCCGCGCTGCTCGCGGCGGGACTGCGGGGCATCGAAGACAAGCTCCAGCTGCCGCCGGAGTTCAAAGGGAACGCGTACGAGTCGGACGTCCAGCGTTTTCCGCACGCGCTGCGCGACGCGATCGGCGCACTGGAGAACGGCAAGATGGCGCGCGCCGCCTTCGGTGACGACGTGATCGACCACTACCTGAACTACGCGCGCACAGAGCAGGCGCTGTTCGACAAGGTCGTCACGACGTACGAGCGCGAGAGGCTCTTCGAACGTGGGTAGGCCCCAATGAATAGATTGGACGGTAAGGTCGCCGTCATCACCGGCGCCGCCGGCGGAATCGGGCGCGAGGCGGCCCTGCTGTTTTCGTCCGAAGGCGCGCGGGTGTGCGTGGCGGACGTGGGGCGGGAGGCGGGGGAGAAGACCGCCTCGGAGTGCCGGGACGCGTTCTTCTTCGCCGCGGACGTCAGCGATCCGAAAAGTGTGCAGGCGATGTACGCCGAGACCGAGAAGCGCTACGGGCATATCAACGTGCTCTATAACAACGCGGGCATCATGCCACCCGACGACGACTCGATCCTCACCACCGAGCCCGACGCCTGGGACCGCGTGCAGGCCGTGAACGCGAAGGGCGTGTATCTCTGCTGCAAGTACGGCATTCCGTACTTGCTGAAGGCGGGCGGCGGTTCGGTAATCAACGTAGCCTCGTTCGTTGCCCTCATGGGCGCGGCCACCTCGCAGATCGGTTACACCGCATCCAAGGGCGCGGTGCTCTCGATGTCGCGCGAGTTGGGGGTGCAGTTTGCGCGCCAGGGCGTGCGTGTTAACGCGCTCTGTCCTGGTCCGGTCGAGACGCCGCTCCTGATGCGCATCTTCAACGAGGACCCCGGTGCCTATCAGCGCCGGCGCGTGCACCTGCCGATGGGCCGGCTGGCAAAGGCGCGCGAGATCGCCAACGCTGCGCTGTTCCTGGCCAGTGACGAGTCGAGCTACGTCAACGGGACAACTTTTCTCGTCGATGGAGGGCTGACCGCAGCCTACGTCACCCCCGAGTAAGTAACCCCGGGCCGTATCCGTCATCGTGCTTATACGCAAAGCGCTTCTGTTCGCGGTGCTGCTGACCGCCGCCGCCTGCGGAAGTCAGGGCTCGACCGCCTCGACGTCGCCATCAGCCAACGTGCCCTCCGCCACCGTCGCGGTGGCGGACAACGCGAAGCTCGGCCAGATCCTCGTCGACGGCAACGGCCGCACGCTCTACCTCTTCGAGGCGGACAAGGGCAGCTCGTCGACGTGCTATGGGTCATGCGCCACGTACTGGCCGCCTCTCCTCACAGGCGCGGCTCCGCAGGCGGGACCTGGCGCCAACGCCGCGCTGCTGGGCACCACGAAGCGCACGGACGGCCCAACTGAGGTGACGTACTCCGGCCACCCGCTTTACTACGTCGTCACCGATCACAATCCCGGAGATGCCACGGGACAAGGCGTCAACAACTACGGCGCCGTCTGGGTCGTCGTCGGGCCGGACGGAAACCAGATCGGCTGATCCCCGGAGGGGGATAGTCCGCGATGCCATGGGCATCGGGGTCGCTAGCGGGGCTTACGCGATCTCCTTCGGTGCGATCTCGGCTGCCGCGGGGCTCTCGGTGCTGCAGACCTCCGCGCTCTCCGTCCTGATGTTCACGGGCGCGTCGCAGTTCGCCATGGTCGGCGTCATCGGCGCCGGCGGCAGCGTGTGGGCCGGCGCGGCCGCTGCCACGCTGCTGGGTTCACGCAACGCCCTGTACGGACTGCGGCTGTCCTCGATGCTGAACGCAGGCGGTTGGCGGCGGCTGCCCGCCGCCCATTTCGTGATCGATGAAACGACCGCGATGGCGATCGCCCGCGACGACCCGAGGATGAGCCGCTTCGCCTTCTGGACCACCGGGCTTGCCCTATTCACGCTCTGGAACCTCGGCACGCTGCTCGGCGCGCTGGCGACGCACGTCGTATCGAACCCGAAGCTGTTCGGCCTCGACGCCGCCCCGCCCGCGGCGTTCCTCGCGTTGCTCGCGCCACGTCTCCGGGCGCGCGAGCCGCTGGCCATCGCGCTCGTGGCCGGCGTGGTGGCGATCGCCATCCTTCCATTCGTGCCGGCGGGCGTGCCCCTGCTCGTGGTGGCGCTGCTCGTCTCGGTGCTCGGCTGGCTCAGGAAGCCACGGTGATCTGGACCGGTGTCCTGGTCGCGTCGGCGGCATGCTACGGGCTGAAGCTGGCCGGACTCTCGCTGCCCCAGCGCTGGCTCCAGGATGTGCGCGTACAGCGGACCATCCCCTTGATTCCCATCGCGCTGCTGGCCGCGCTGGTGTCGACGCAGACGTTCTCGACCGGCGGCCACCTCGTGGTCGATGTCCGCGCCGCCTCGCTCGTGGTTGCGATCATCGCGGTCCTGTTGCGCGCGCCTTTCCTCGTCGTGGTCGTGGCGGCCGCGGCGACCTCCGCGTTGCTTCGACTGATCTAACCTCGTCTGATCGCGACGCCGCTGTCGACGAACCGGGACTTCCAGCTCCTGTGGGCCGGCCAGGCCGTCTCGGTGCTCGGATCGTTGGCTGGCGGGCTGCTGGTCCAGGGGTACGGGCCGGCAACCGCCGGACTCATCGCCGGCGCTGGGATGATCATCGTCGCCTTGTTGACCACAGCCGCGCCCAGCGTTCGTCGAGGACCTGAGCTTGCGGGTTGAGTCAGTCACGGACGCGAGTCCCGAGATCCACGCAGCGCTGGCTCGGTTGTTGCCGCAGCTCAACCCGACGTTGCCCGTGCCGGACATGGAGCGGCTGCGGCGCCTCATCGCGGACCCCGACGTCACGCTGCTCATCGCAAGGGACGGCGACGCGATCGTCGGCACGACCACAGTGATCGTCTACACCACGCCGTTCTGGATCAAAGCGCGGCTCGACGAGGTCGTGGTCGACTCGGGGGCCCGAGGCGAGGGAGTCGGCGAAGCACTGATCAGGGCGGCGCTCGACGTCGGACGCGAGCGGGGCGCGCAGGTCGCGGAGCTCCAGTCGGGACGCGGCCCGGCGCGCGAGGCCGCGCACCGGCTCTACGAGCGGCTCGGTTTTCGGATCCGCGAGACCGACGTCTTCAGGATCGTGTTGTAGTGGTGGCTAAGCGTGTCAGGAGGCCAAACGTCGACCCTGACCGCTTTCAGGCTTTCGCACCCTCCAGCCACGCTCCCACTTTCGACGGCAAGCCAATCGGTCATTTCGACAACCTTCTCTTGCTCCCGCTTGAAAAGGCACCAGGGCAGTCGGACTTCAGATGCGCTCTGGACGTCTTCAGCGTTTGCCTGTAACCAGAGAGCGATCGCGCTATTCGGCGAACGACTCTCGAAGTTCGGTGAGCTGGTTGCGACGCAGACGGAGGCGATGACAAACTGACGGTCTTCAACTGCACGGAGCTGATTGACTGCCTCGACGCCGGTCGCACCGAGTGGAAGATAGGATCCCGAACCGGAACTCGAATCCGAGTGCTCCGCTATTGGTTTCTGAAACGCCGGCTTCCTGAGGTCGGGAGCATCTTCAAACTTCCAGAGACGGCCGGCGTGGAGCTGCTGACCGTCGACGACACAGAAGATCCGAATGCTGGCCTCGTCTTTGAGGCGGACAACATCGGGCTCGTTGGCATTGCCACGCTGGCTCTAGACGAGTTCGCGCGACACAACGAGGCGATGTGGGGATTCGATCCACGCTTCAACAATCGCGAACACCGATAAATAAACAACGGGAACATGCTCAGGATCGTTTTGTAGGCAGCCTCTCGAGCCGGTCCACCATCGACGCCAGCGTGGCGAACGCCGCTTCCACGGGCTCGGGCGAAGTCATGTCCACGCCCGCCATGCGCAGGCCGTCGAGCGGATACATCGAGCTGCCGCTCTTCAGGAACCCGATGTAGGACTCGATCGCTTTGGAATCGCCGTCGGCGACCCGCTGCACCAGGTGGTCCGCCGCCGCGATGCCTGTTGCGTACTGGTAGACGTAGAAGTTGCTGTAGAGATGGGTGTGGAACTGCGCCCACGTGGAGCCGATCCGATCGCGGTCACGCTCGTTGACCACGATCTCCGAGCCGTACACCTCGAGCAGTAGGTCCGCCATCAGGTTGTTCAGGTACTCGGCCGTGATCGCGCCGCCCCGCTCGACCTGCTCGTGGATCTCCAGCTCGAGCCGCGCCAGCGAGGGCATGATGAAGAAGTAGCGGTAGAAGTTCGACATCGCCTCCTCGATCACCGCGATCTGGAAGGCGGGGTCGGTCTTCGTCGCGAGCAGGTGGCGCCGCGTCAACGCCTGGTGCATGTTCGAAGCCACCTCCGCCTGGAACAGCCCGTAGTTCGCATAGACATAGGGCTGGGAGTGCCATGCGTGGAACGAGTGCATCGAATGCCCGAGCTCGTGCGCGAGCGTGCTCATCGAGAAGATGTCGTCGTTGTAGCTCATGAAGATGAACGGCATCGTGTCCATCGCGCCCGTCGAGAAGGCGCCCATCCGCTTGCCCTTGTTCGGAGAGACGTCGACCCAGCGATCCTGAAGGGCGCCTTTGCGCATGATCGCGACGTACTCGTCGCCGAGCGGCGCCACGCCCTGGGAGATCCATTCGACCGCTTCCTCGTACGCCACGTGCAGGCTGCTGGCGCTCAGCTGCGCGCGCAGGTCGTAGGGCTTCAACACCTCGAGGCCGAGGACCTCGCGTCGGATGCGCCAGTAGCGATGCCATGTGGCGACGTTGTCACGAAACGTCTTGACGACGTTGTGGAACACCTCGACCGGGATGTGGCTCGGTTCGAGCGCCGCCTCCAGAGAGGACGCGTGCCCGCGCGCGCGCGCGAAGAAGACGTCTCGTTTGACCGCTCCGGACAGGCTGGCGGCCATCGCGTGCTGCATCCGCAGGTGCTCATCGGCGTAGCTCTCGAAGGCGGTGCGCCGGACCTCGCGGTCCGCGTTTGTGAGCAGGGCCGCGATGGTGCCCTGGGCGACCTCGTGCAGCTGGCCGTCCGACCCCACCGCCGGGGCGAACTTGAGGTCGGTGTTGGCCAGCACGCTGTGGACCGATAGCGCGGTGGCCAGCGGATCCGTGACCTGGGTCAGCAGCTCCTCGACCTCCGCGCTCCGGATCCGTTTCTGAAGCTTGTCGAGGCGGTCGAAGTAGTGGCCGAGATGGGACAGGCGCGGCGAGGTCCTGACCCACTCGCGGAGCTTCGGGAGGCCGATCGCGAGCATCTCCGGCACGGCGAAAGCCGCCGCAGCTCCAAGCTGCGCCGCCACGGAGCGGGCGCGGTCCACCCTGGCCGAGGCGGCCTGGTCGCCGACATCCACCGAGTACGCCATGGTGCTGTAGACGATCACCTTTGCCATCAGCCGGCGAGCCCGCTCGCTGACGTCGAACCAGTCGGCCAGCGAATCGGGCGAATCGCCGAGGTGTCCCTTGAACTCCTCGAGGTCGGGCAGCCGGGCAACGATCGCCTGGAGCGCTTCCTCCCAGCCCGACTCTTCGGGAAAGACGCTCTCGCTGTTCCAGGTGCGGCGTCTGTCCACCTCGGACCGAGCGGGGAGCGGTCTCGCCACGGAGGATTAGTAGCATGGCTCTGATGCCACGCGCCAAAGCGAACGGGATCGAGTTCGAATACGAGACCTTTGGCGATCGCCACGCCGCGCCGCTGCTGCTGATCGGAGGCCTCGGCACCCAGATGATCACCTGGGACGAGGAGTTCTGCGAGCTCCTTGCCGGCCGGGGCTTTTTCGTCATCCGCTTCGACAACAGGGACGCCGGGCTGTCGACCTGGATGGACGATGGGAGCACCTACCTGCTGGACGACATGGCCGCCGACGCGGCAGGGCTGCTCGACGCACTGGGCATCCGCGCCGCCCACATCGTCGGTGCATCCATGGGCGGCTTCATCGCGCAGCTGGTGGCGCTGAACCACCCGGACCACGTTCTGACCCTGACCTCCATCATGTCCGGACCGAACGGCGAAGACCAGGTACCGCCCACCGACGAGGGACGGGCAGTGCTCATTGCGCCGGCTCCCTCGACGCGGGAAGAACGGATCGAGCTCGGCCTGTGGGCCAAGCGGCAGCTCCTCGGTCCCGCCGACCCGTACGACGACGCGTATGAGAGGGACCGCGTCTCGCGGGCGATCGACCGCGCCTATCACCCGGCCGGCTTCGTGCGCCAGCTGGGGGCGATCGCGGCGGCGCCGAGCCGCCTCGAGCGCCTGCGCTCACTCCGCGCCTCGACGCTTGTCATTCACGGTGACGCAGACATCCTCGTCCCGATTGAGAACGGTCGCCGTGTCTTCGAAGCAGTGCCGGCCGGCGCCATCATCGAGATAGCCGGGATGGGCCACGACTTGCCGAAAAGGGTTTGGGCTGACATGACCGGCGCGATCGCCGCGCTCGCCGGTCAATACACGAGCACCCGATGAACGGATTGAATCCGGCGATCGCCTTTTTGGCCGGACTTGCCTCGTTCGTATCGCCGTGCGTTCTGCCGCTTGTGCCGGCATACCTGGCCTACCTCGGCGCCAGGACGGGGGCTCCTCCCCCCCATTCATGGGGAGGTGTCGCCGAAGGCGACGGAGGGGCGGTCGCATATCCGTCCGTGGCGGTGGCCGGCGCGGGGTTCGTGGCCGGCCTGTCGCTGGTCTTCATCCTCTTCTTCTATGTCTTCTCGCTCGCGGTGCAGCCGATCCGCGCCTACGTCCCGGTCGTGGCCGGCGTGTTTGTGATCGTGATGGCGGCGCACGTCGCGGGCCTGATCCGCATCCCATTCCTGTCCGGCGAGTACCGGCTGATGAAAACCGCGCCGCAGAGCGGGGGCGCGGTGGGCGGTTTCCTGCTCGGCATGGGTTTCGCGAGCGGGTGGAGCCCGTGCATCGGCGTCACGCTCGGCGCGGTGCTCAGCTCGGCAGTGTCCGCCGGCACCACGCCGCAGGGCTTGAGCCTGATGATCGCCTACTGCCTCGGCCTGGGCCTGCCCTTCATGGTGCTCGCGTTCGCTCTGGAGGGCACGCGGCCTTTGATCCGGTTCGTGACCGACCACCGCAGGGCCATCGACCTTGCGTCGGCGGCGGTCCTCGTGATCATGGGCTTGCTGCTGCTCACGAACCGGCTCAGCTGGCTGTCGGCCGGGCTCGTCCAGCTGATCCCTTCGTGGCCGTCGCCGTCACTCTGAGACCTCGGTGATCAGCACCCACCCAACGTAGATGTTCCAGCCGAACATGACGTAAGCCCCATCAGCCGCCCAGGGAGTGCAGCCACGCCTCCTCGGCGCTGCGGAGCCGGGCCGTCAGCTTGGTCACGGTCTTCTGGACCTGCGCCGCGCGCTCATAGTCCGTCTCACCGGCCGCGTTGACGAGGTCGTTCCGCGCGACGGCGAGCTGGCGGCGGAGCTTCAACACCCCCTCGGGCGGGCTCAGCAGCTGTTTGGCGAGCGCGTCGATATCGAGGCCTCGCGCGCGAAGCAGGGAAGCGATGTGCGGCGTGGCGAGGAGGCGATGCAGTGTTTCGACATCCGTGCCCGGAGGCGGCACCTGCCTGAAGCCCGCCACTGTGCGCATCTCATGCAACCGCATTCGGGCCGGCAGCGGAAACTTCGGGTTCAGCTGAGGCCGTCGCCCCCGGCCGCTCGGCTCGACGTTCCAGCGGCGCTCTAGCGCCGCCACCACCTTCTGAGCGGTGGCACCCAGGTCCTCCAGCACATGTGCCGCGATGCCTTCGCCTTCCATCACAAGCGCCATCAGCAGGTGCCCGCTGTCCACCCTGTCATGGCCCATCCGGCGCGCCTCGTCGAAAGCGATCTCGATGACCATCTTGACCCGGGAGGTCGGAATGATCTGCTGGATGATGATCCGCTCGCTGCGTCCCAGGACGGCTGCGATGGAGGCCCGGACGGTCTCGATGTCGACGCCCAGCTCGCGCAGGACCTCGCGCCCGGTGCCGTTGCGCAGGCGCAGCAACCCGAGCAGCAGGTGCTCGGTTCCGATGTAGGAATGATGAGATCGCTCCGCCTCTTCCTGGGCGGACGTCAGCGACTGCTTGGCGTCCTCGGCGAACCTCTCGAACGGATACACGGCTGCGCCGCCCAGTGTGCGGTACCGAGCTGTTAAGAACACTTGTTTGTAGCGCCGGAAACGGTCAAACTGGATCCCGTGGGGCAGCCTCTCGACCTCTTTTCGCCACCGGTCCGCGACTGGTTCCGGGCCACCTTCGCCGCCCCGACCGCCGTCCAGGAGCGGGGCTGGGAGGAGGTCGCGGCCGGGCGTCATGTCCTCATGGCCGCGCCGACCGGGAGCGGCAAGACCCTGGCGGCGTTCCTATGGTGCCTGGACCGCCTTTCCCTGGAGGCGATGCCGCCCGATGCCGAGCGATGCCGCGTCCTTTATGTGTCTCCGCTTAAGGCGCTGGCCCACGACGTCGACCGCAACCTTCGCTCGCCGTTGGTGGGCATCCGGCATCAGATGGAGACACTCGGCGTCAAGCCTCCCGAAATCGCTGTCGCCATTCGCACCGGCGACACGCCGGCCGACGCGCGGCGCTCGATGGAGCGTCATCCGCCTGACATCCTGATCACGACGCCGGAGTCGCTCTTCCTCCTCCTGACCAGCGCCGCGCGCAAGATCCTGGCGTCCGTCCGCTGGCTCATCGTGGACGAGATCCACTCGGTCGCCGCCACCAAGCGCGGAAGCCACCTGGCCCTGAGCCTGGAGCGTCTCTGCGAGCTGACCAGGGTCGAACCGCAGCGCATAGGACTTTCGGCCACGCAGCGTCCGCTGGAGGAGGTCGGCCGGTTCCTCGGGGGGGCCGGCCGCGAGGTGTCGATCGTCGACGCCGGGCGCCTGAAGACGATGGAGGTGACGGTCGAGGTCCCCGTGGAGGACATGACCCGCCTGACCGCGGAGGACGAGGACAGCGCCAGGGGCATGAACAGCATCTGGCCCGCCATCTATCCACGCCTGCTCGAGCTGATCCGCCTGCACCGCTCGACGATCGTGTTCGTCAACTCGAGGCGGCTGGCGGAGCGTATCGCGGCGCGGGTCAACGAGCTGGCGGAGGAGGACCTGGTGCGCGCGCATCACGGATCGATCGCACGCGAGCAGCGCCTTCTCATCGAGGACGAGCTCAAGGCCGGGCGCCTGCGCGGTCTCGTCGCCACCTCCACTCTCGAGCTCGGCATCGACATGGGGGCGGTCGACCTGGTGCTGCAGATCGAGGCGCCGCCCAGCGTCGCCGCAGGAATCCAGCGCGTCGGCCGCGCGGGACACTCGGTCGGCGAGGTGTCGCGCGGTGTTTTCATCCCCAAATTTCGCGGTGACCTGCTCGAATCGGCTGCGGTTGTGGAGGGCATGCTCGAGGGCCGCATCGAGTCGACAGTCGTTCCGCGAAAGCCGCTGGACGTGCTGGCCCAGCAGGTCGTGGCGATGTGCGCCATGGACGAGTGGGAGGTTGAAAAGCTCGGCCGCGTGGTACGCCGTGCATACCCCTACAGCGACCTCGGTCCGCGCGCCTTCGAATCGGTGCTCGACATGCTGAGCGGACGGTATCCGTCAGACCAGTTCGTCGAGCTGCGACCCCGCATCGTTTGGGACCGCGTGAGCGGCAAGCTCCGCGGCCGCGCCGGCGCGCAGCGCCTGGCCGTCAGCAACCCGGGCACCATCCCTGACCGCGGCCTGTACTCGGTCAACCTCGCGGACGATGGCAGGCGCGTCGGCGAGCTGGACGAGGAGATGGTCTACGAGACGCGTGTCGGCGAGACGTTTGTGCTCGGCGCGTCGACCTGGCGAATCGTCGACATCACGCCATCGCAGGTCATCGTCACGCCGGCGCCGGGCGAACCGGGGAAGATCGCCTTCTGGAAGGCCGACGCTCCCAGCCGCCCGGTCGAGCTGGGCGCGGCGCTGGGCAAGATGGTGCGCGAGCTGCGCGGGCTCCATCAGGACGCCGCCGCGAAGCGGTTGCGCGAACGCGCCGGCTTCGACGACCTGGCGATCAAGAACCTTCTCGCCTATCTCGAGGACCAGGCGGCCGCCACCGGCTCCGTGCCGGACGACCGCACCGTGGTCGTCGAGCGCTTTCGCGATGAGGTCGGAGACTGGCGGGTCTGTCTGCTTACGCCGTTTGGCGGCCGCATCCATGCCCCGCTCGCACTTGCGCTGGAGGCACACCTGCGGGAGAAGCTCGGGGTCGATGCGCGGTCGCTCTGGACGGACGACGGCATCGCGATGCATCTGCCCGAGGTCGAATCACCACCCTCTCTCGACGAGCTGATCCTCGACCCGGAGGAGGTGCGGTCGCTCGTGTCGGCGCAATTGCCCGCGTCGGCGCTCTTCGCCGCGCGGTTCAGGGACAACGCTGCGCGGTCGCTTCTGCTGCCCAAGCGGAGGCCCGGCCAGCGCACGCCGCTCTGGCAGCAGCGCATGCGCAGCGCGGGGCTGCTCCAGGTCGCGCGGCAGTATCCGGACTTCCCGATCCTCGCCGAGACGTGGCGAGAGATCATGAGCGACCACTTCGACATGCCGGCCCTGACTGCGTTCCTCGGCGCGATCCGGTCGCGCGAGATTCGCGTCGTCGCGGTTGACACCGAGCGCGCATCACCCTTCGCCTCGTCGCTCCTCTTCTCCTATGTGGCGGAGTACATGTACGAGGGGGATCAGCCGCTGGCTGAGCGTCGCGCGCAGGCGTTGACGCTGGACCGCGAGCTTCTCGCGGAGCTGCTCGGCAGCGAGGACCTTCGCGAGCTGCTCGACCCGGACGCGATCGCGGCGGTCGAGCTCGAGCTGCAGGGCTTGCTCCCCGAACGTTTCCCGCGTGATGCCGATGAAGCACATGACCTGCTGGTCCGGCTCGGCGATCTCACCGACGAGGAGACGACCGCCCGGGGCGTCACTGGCGAGTGGCTGCGCGGCCTGGAGGGAGACCGCCGAGCGTTGACCGTCCGGCTCGCCGGAGAATCGCGCTGGATCGCCGCCGAAGACGCCGGTCGCTACCGAGAGGCGCTGGGCGCAAGCCTGCCGATAGGGCTACCGGACGTCTTCCTGGACGCCGGCCCTGAGCCGCTCGAATCCCTCCTGCGCCGTTACGCGCGCACCCATGTCCCCTTTGTCACCGCCGACCCGGTGAAGCGCTGGGCGCTGCCCGCGCCGGCCGTCGAGGCTGCGCTGACGCGCCTTGCGGCAAGAGGTGACGTGCTGGCAGGAGAATTTCGCAAGGCGGCGGAGGGGCGCGAATACTGCCATCCGGACGTTCTCCGGACGCTCCGGCGAAGGTCGCTTGCGGCACTGCGCCGCGAGGTCGAATCGGTGCCACCCGACGCGGTGGCGCGGTTCCTGCCGGCGTGGCACGGCATTGGCGTACGCGCGGGCGGAGCCGACCGCCTGATGGAGGTCGTCTTCCAGCTGCAGGGCCTCGCGCTGCCGGCGAGCGTGATCGAGCGCGACGTGATCGCCGCTCGCGTTGGCAAGTACGCGCCGCGCCTTCTCGACGAGCTGGTGTCGATGGGCGAGGTTGTGTGGGCAGGTCGCGGCTCGCTCGGTACCAATGACGGCCGGGTGGCGCTCTATCTGCGCGGTGACGCACCGCGCCTCATCGCCCCGCCGGTCGATCCGCCGCAGTCCGAGCTGCACGTGAGGATCCGAGCCCACCTGCAGGCGCGCGGCGCGAGCTTCTTCCGCGACCTCTACAACGCATGCGGTGGCGGAGATGAAGACGTGATGCTCGATGCGCTGTGGGACCTCGTGTGGTCGGGTGAGGTCACCAACGACACGTTCGCGCCGCTGCGCCTGCTCGGGCCGATGGCGCGCAGGCCCGCTCACAAACCGCGTCTGCCCCGGCTCACGCAACCGAGGGCGACCGGCCGCTGGTCTCTGGTCGCGGACCTGGTCGGTCCGGGAGCCAACGCGACGGAGCGTCTGCATTCGGAGGCGGGGGTGCTGCTGCAGCGTCACGGAGTGCTGACGCGCGAGGCGGTGGTGGGCGAGGGCTGGCCGGGCGGATTCGCGAGCCTTTACCCGGTGCTGCGCGCGATGGAGGAGTCAGGGCGGATCCGGCGCGGGTATTTCGTCGAGGGCCTCGGCGGCTCGCAGTTCGCGCTCCCAGGTGCGGTCGACCGCCTTCGCTCGCTGCGCGAATCGGGCGGAAGCGTCATCGCGCTGGCCGCGACCGACCCGGCGAACCCTTACGGCACGGTGCTGGACTGGCCGCAATCTGACGGCAAGATGAGCAGGGCCGCGGGCGCGTATTGCGTGCTCGACGATGGGCGCCTGGTGCTGTACCTGGAGCGGGGAGGCCGCTCTCTGCTCACCAGCGGCGAGGTCCGGCTCGCACACCTGCAGGCGCTGATCGCCGCGGCGACCAGCGCTGGACGCGTCGAGCTGCAGAAGGTGGATGGGGTTCCGGTGCTGGAATCTCCTCTCAAGGCGACGCTTCGCGAAGCGGGATTCTCGGCGACACATCGCAGCCTGGTCGCTTACGGCTCGCGGTCTTAGATCGGCGGATAATCGGAAAGTTCCAGTCATTGGGGCAAGGAGGCAAACACAATGCTGAAGATCAAGCGCGCGGCTCCAGCGATTCCCGCCCAGGACATCAAGCGGGCCCGCCAGTTCTACGAGCAGAAGATCGGGCTGAAGCCCATGGAGGAGCAGCCCGACGGCGGCGCGATGTATCAGACCGGCGAGACCGCATTCCTCGTCTTCCCGAGCATGGGCAAGGCGTCGGGCGACCACACTCAGATGGCATTCGAAGTCGAAGACGTCCCGAGTGCGGCCAACGAGCTCAGGAACAAGGGCGTGAAGCTCGAGGAGTACGACTACCCGGAGTTCAAGTCGCGCGACGGCATCGTGGACATGCCGGACGGCACCAAGGGCGCATGGTTCAAAGACTCCGAAGGAAATCTGATCGCCCTGACGCAAAGGGTTCCGGCCGCCACGCGCAGCAACTGACCCGCGATCCCGCGACCACAGACCCCTGCCGGGCCGTAGGTACGATTACTGCTCCGTCGGGGAGTAGCGCAGCCCGGTAGCGCACTTGACTGGGGGTCAAGTGGTCGCGGGTTCAAATCCCGCCTCCCCGACCAGCGCGTGCGCTTAAGCTGGACGGATGAGCCGGGGCTTCAGGAACTCAGACGAGACCAGGGAGCTCGAGGAGAAGGCCACCTCCGACACCATCAACGCGATCCTCGCGCGCGACCGGGAGCAGGCTTCCCATGCCGCTGACGTACGTGCTCACGGCGGATACGGCCTGTGCGAGAACTGCGGCCGGCCGATCGGCGAGGAGCGGCTGAAGGCTCTACCTTCGGCGACCCGCTGCGTCCGATGCCAGGCGGAGTGGGAGCAGGCCAACCGCCTCTGATCCAACTTCTCGAGACTTGCGCCTTCAGGCGAGGGGCACTTCAAATTCGATCGCGCGCCCTTGATTGGGACCGGTCCTGTACACGGACACCGCGCTCACGATCGTATCGACTCGGGGGTTCGAGGAGGCTATGGCTTCTAGGGCTCGCCTCGCCTCAGCAATGGTGTTGAGCCGTCCGACTGTCAGGTGCGGAAGGTAGGCTCGATCGGCGGCGAGGAATTGACGCAGCGGCCCGGTGTACAGACGGTCGTGTAGGTCCGCCACTGCAGCCGCTCCGTGTCCAACGTTGAACACCAGGTACTGATCGTCAGTCACATTGACTTCGCCCAGACCCAGCTGGAGCGGACCGACACCGATCAGGGCGGATTCAACGTGCTTCCTCAGGGCTCGAGCTGAGATTTCACTCTCGAACGGGAAGACCAGCGTGATGTGGGCGGGAATGACGTGGGCGAGAGGGTCGAACCTGCGCCGAACGGCCTCCACCACCACCATGTCTTCAGCTGGCGGAAACATGACGATGGCTCTCCGATGTCTGAAGCCAGACATGGCACTATCGCGGTCCGCGCAGGGTGCGTTCGCGGCCCGGCGTGGCTACTTCAAGCGCCGCCAACATCACCATAACCACCACAAATGACGCCAGGAGAATCAGGTTGCCGCTGCTGGAGTCGTACAGCGGCAATACAACGCACCTGCTGACGCTGGAAAGCGCGCTCCAGCCGACCGCGGCCGCCACGGACACCGCGAGCGAGCCGACGTTCACAATCCTGACGACCTGGTCCTGCCAGAGATAGCGTCCCAGCGGCCGGCGACAAAGAATGCCGACAGGAATCGCCGCCACGATCACTCCCATGAGTATCAGCCAGGCGATCAACGGGCTCAGTGCGAAGCCTGGATCGACCAGGCTCTGGAGCAGCAGGCTGACAACGACCCCTGTAAGGAACAAGCCGGTGAGTATCACCGACGCGTGCACGACCAGCCTCGCGAGGTCGGTCGGTACTCCAAGAAGGTCTCGTACCTTGAGAAGCCATGAAAGCCCAACGGCCGTTTGGACGACGCCAAGCGTTAGAACGAGAGCCGGCAGCGCACCCTGTATGAACTGCTTGGGGTTCGCCTTATCAGCCTCTTCGCCGGTCATCGCCGCAAAAAGAAACGCCGCCATGACGAGCGAAAAGAAAGCCGCAAACATGAAGGCGATCGGTCGTCCGATCTGAGGGTCGATTGCCGACTGAAACCTACCCCGCGAGTATTCCCGAAGCTCCCGCGTCAGCAGGAGGACCATCGCGGCAAACATGAACGCCGCCAGCACAGCCGAGAAGCCGGACAGGGTTGATGCGGACGAAATCAGACTCCAGGCCAGTTCCGCTCTGGACTGAAAGCACGAAGAAACGGCCTCCAACACCTCAGGCGTGTACGTCCATCTCCACGCCGGCCGGCACCCACGCAAAGAAGTCGATCGGCAGCATCTCTTTGAATCCGAGCCTGGAACACACAGGCGCCGAGGTCTCGCGCACCGCCTGGATCACCGCCGCGTCAGCGCCTGCCGCCCGCGCGTCGGCCAGCCGCCGCGCGACCAGTGAGGTATAGATCCCACGGCCCCGCAGGTCACCCAGGGTCGCTGCCCCGCCCAACAGCACGATCGAGGTGTTGGGGACGAAGACAAGATTGCCGAATGCGACAGGCCCGTTCCGATCAGGTACGAACGCGTGGTACATCGTGAGTCGGAGGCGGTCAGCAGCTCCAATCAATGCTTCGGTCAACCAGGCGGCCACATCGAGGGGCAGGTCATAGGCCGGACGCTGTCATCGGAATCGCCTGGCGCTGCTCTTCGTCGCCGGCCGGCCGCACCACGACCTCCGGATTGGCTCGAATCGGAATGGCCAGATCGGTCAACACCATGCCCGCGAGCTCGCCGGCCTTGACCAGTCCGGCCTCGGCCAGGCGCTGCGGAAGGTCGCTCGGCCGCGATGACGGGCTCGTCATCCAGCCGAAAGATTTCTTCTCTGCAGCAAACCTGTCGCGCACTGCGGCGATGGTTTTGGTGGCATTCGCGGGGTCGAGGGCGGCACAGCCCACGAGGTTGGCGATCGGATGTGACACCGGGGTCTCCCTGCCTCGCACACCCGGCACGCGGATGTCGCTCAGCTGACCTGGGACCTCGGGATAGATGAACAGGCTCGTCTCGATCGCTTCCAGCAGCTGGTCGGTGGAGCTGGGCACGGCGCTCAGCTTAAGGATCACCAGCCGAAGTAGGCGGCCGCCTGCAGGATCAGCACCGCCACCACCCAGACCGCGGCGATGATGATGGCCGCGGGCCAGTTGCCCTGCAGCACCCGCCTCACGATCACCGCGATGGTGCCCCACGGGATCACGTAGCTGCCGCCGGAACCGGGATGACCGAGGGCGATGACGGTGTTGATGAACATCAGGAGGATGACGATCCAGCCAAGAAGGCCAAGGTCTGGGATAGCCATCCCACCGGCGCCCAGAGCCATCGCGAACCCGCCGATTCCCCGCGGTGCGGACCCTCCGGTGGCGATCGGCGTCATGGTGTGGTGAGGTTTGATGAGCATCACGAGGCACGTTCCCAGGAGAGCGTTGCCGAGGAGCACGATGCCGACCCCCACCCCGACATCGTTCTTGTACCTGGGGTCGCTGAATGAAAGTCCGAGCCCGGCGAGGCCGAACACGATGACGCCGAAGCCAAGCAGCGCGCCAAGCCCGAATACCGCCTTCGACAGAACCGAGGTCAGCACCAGGCCGGTGACTTTAGCGCGCTTTGTCGGGTGTCGAACCGCCCTTCTGGCGGCCGCGGCGACCGCTTCGACCTGGCGCTGCCGCGACTTGGAAACGCGGCGCAAGACGCGTGTTTCGATTACCGATTCAGGCTCTGGCGTGCCCATCCGCCGAGATTTTCACGGATGCGGCGACGTCGCCGCCGGTGACCAGGTCCCAGAACGCTTCCTGTGCCGGCCCGCCGCGCGCCTTGCGGCGAACGGCGCTGATCGGTCGCATGATGGAGGCGACCGGGAGTCGCTTCAGCAGGCCGCTGGCGAGGTCTGACTCAACCGCCCGCCTGGACAGGGCGGCAAACCCAAGCCCCGCCGCCACCGCCGCCTTGACGTACTCGGGATGGCCTAGGTTCAGGCTGTCGACCCGGTCGTACGCATCGCCAAGCATCTCCCGCACGTATCGCTCGGCGGACCACTGCGGACCGCGGCCCAGGTACAGGTACCGGGCGAAGTCCGCGGGAGTGACCCGCCGGAGACGGGACAGCGGGTGGTCGCGATGGGCCACGAGCACCAGCTCGTCGCGGGTGAGCTCCGACGTGACGAGCTCGGGGTCGGGGGCGGCTTCGATCAGCGCGCAGTCGAGGGTTCCCACCGCGACGCGGCGGTTCAGGTCCGAAGACGGCTCTACCGTGACGCTCAGCTTGATGCCGGGATGGCGCCGGGTGAACTCGGCCAGGTGGGGCGGCAGGTAGTAGGAAGCGCATGTCGGGCTGGCGCCGAGATGCAGTGACCCCGCCTGGAGGTGCTTCATTGCCTGGGCGGAGTCGTCGACGACCTCGACCGAGCGCAGGGCCGCCCGGCAGGTCTCGGCCAGAGACCGGCCCGCATCGGTCAGCCTGACTCTGCGCCCGTCGCGCTCCAGGAGCTGCAGGCCAATGGCTTGCTCGAAGTGGCGGACCTGTTGGGTCACGGCCGCCTGCGTCAGGAAAAGCGACGCCGCCGCCTGGGAGATGTGCTCGGTCTCGGCGACCGCGACGAAGGAGCGGAGCTGCTCCAGCGTGAAGGCGGGCTTGCGCACGGCGACATATTAGTCGGGCTTATACAACTCATTACAAACAATTGCACAAGTCGGCTTAATGAAAGCTGAAGTCACGCGTTGTACCAGTTACGGTTCAACAACGCCCCGCGTCCCGGGAAAGGAGGAAAGTAAGGATGAGTTCGCTGATGCGCCGCAGGGAAAGCGGCCAGGGCATGGTCGAGTATGCCTTGATCCTGGTGCTCGTTTCGATCGTCGTCATCGTGATTCTTTTGACCATGGGCAACCAGATCAACAACGTGTTCTCGAACGTGGTGGCCGCGCTAGGAGCCTAGCTCCGCGGCTGACGCTGGGGGCCGCTTGCCGGCCCCAAGCGCCCGCTCTATTCCCGATAGTTACTGCATGCCCCAGCCGTGGTGGCGCAGCGCGGTCTTTTACGAGATCTACGTGCGAAGCTTTGCCGACTCCAACGACGACGGGATCGGCGACCTACCCGGCGTCACCTCCAGGCTCGAGTACCTCCGCGACCTGGGCGTCGACGCCGTCTGGCTGACCCCCTTCTATCCATCGCCGCAGAAAGACCACGGCTACGACGTCGCCGACTACTTCGACGTCAACCCCGAGTACGGGACCCTGGAGGACTTCGACCGCCTCCTTGCGCGCGCCCACGAGCTGAGGTTGAAGGTGCTGGTCGACATCGTGCCCAATCACACGTCCGATCAGCACGAATGGTTCCAGGCGGCCGTCACATCGCCCGACAATCCGTTTCGCGAGCGCTACCACTTCGCCGACCCCAAGCCCGCCGGCTTGCCGCCCAACAACTGGACGTCGTCCTTCGGCGGTGCCGCCTGGTCACCCGAGCCAAACGGTCCGCAGTGGTACCTGCATCTTTTCGCGCCGGAGCAGCCTGACCTCAACTGGTGGGACCCCGCAGTACCTGAAGAGTTCGAGCGGATCCTGAAGTTCTGGCTCGACCGCGGCGCGGACGGCTTCCGGATCGACACAGCGGCGGCGTTGTTCAAGCGCAAGGACCTGGCCGACCGTCCGCTGATCACCGATCGCGTCACGGGCGCGGCTCGCTTCGACTCCGCCTTCGGGATCATCGACCAGCCGCAGGTGCACGGCGTCTACCGGCGCTGGCGCCAGATTGCCAACGAGTACCAGCCGGACCGAGTCCTGGTCGGCGAGATCTTCGACCTCCGCCGGCACTCGCGCTACATCCTGCCGGACCAGCTCCACATGGCGTTCGCGCTAATTCACCTCCCCTGGGATGCGGCCCTCTGGAAGCAGTCGATCGACATCAGCCGCAGGGCGATGCGCGGTCCCGGAGCCGAACCGACCTGGACGCTGGCCAACCACGACGTGGTGCGGCCCGTGACTCGCCTGGGCGGCGGGTCGACTGGGCGGGCGCGTGCCCTCGCCGCGCTTCTGCTGCTCCTCGGCCTCCCCGGTCAGTTCTTCCTCTACCAGGGCGAGGAGCTTGGGCTGGAGGAGGTCGACCTGCCTGACAACCTGCGCCAGGACCCTGTTTTCTTGCACACTCGTGGCAGCCAGAAAGGTCGCGACGGTTGTCGGGTGCCGCTGCCGTGGCACCGCGGCCGCCCGAATGCAGGCTTCTCCACCGTCGCTCCCTGGCTACCTGTCCCCATGGCCTGGGACCGGCTCGCTGTGGACGCCCAGGCCGGGTCGGGCGAATCCATGCTGGGCCACCTGAGGAAGGCGCTGGCGGAGCGGAAACGCGTGGGCGGCGGGCTGCCGCCGGGCATGAAATGGCGGCCGGCTCCGGCCGGGGTTCTCGTCTATTCGCGCGATCGGCTGACAGTCGCCTGCAACTTCCTCAACCGGCCCGTGCGGCTGCCCGCGGACGCCAGGCTACTTCTAGGAAGCAACCCGCTGATCGGGGTCAATCGAGGGGTTTTGAGGTTGCCGCCGAACTCGGCCGCCTGGCTTTTGGCGTGAGCTCGCCTGGCGACCAACCGTAGCCTGGCTATCGCCGCTGGATGATCTCGACGACCTTAACCGGCTCCTAACCTGAGGCTGGTTGACACCGGTTAAAGTTCAATTTCGTGGCGGTCGGAGCCCACCCCGAACCGGAACCTCTGTCCGTCCTCGCCCCAGCCGCCTCCCGGTACATCAACCGCGAGCTTTCACGGCTCGACTTCGATGAGCGGGTGCTGGCCATGGCCGAGGACGCGCGACTGCCGCTGCTCGAGCGGGTGCGTTTTCTCGCCATCTTCAGCCAGAACCTCGATGACTTCTTCCAGGTCCGCGTCGCCGGACTGAAGGAGCAGGTGCTGGCGGCGGTCGCGGTGGCATCGCCGGACGGTTTGTCGCCGCTCGAGCAGCTCAAGGCGATCCGCACCCGCGTCGAGGGTCTTGTCGACAGGCAGGTCGCGATCTACAACCGCGGAATCGTTCCGGCGCTCGCCGAGGCGGGCATCACGCTGGTCAGGGCCGAGGACATGAGCAATAAAGAGCTCAGCCAGCTGCACACGGTCTTCCGCGAGCAGATCTTCCCCGTGCTCACCCCGCTGGCAGTGGACCCGGGTCACCCATTTCCCTATATCTCGCACCTGTCGCTGAACCTCGCCGTGAGGGTTCGCGACCCGGGGCGCAAGCAGTCTCGCTTCGCTCGCGTGAAAGTACCGCCCGTGCTGCCGCGATTCGTCCCGCTCGACAGTTCGCTTGAGAGGGGAGAGCGCTACATGCCCCTGGAGGATGTGATCGCGCTTCACCTGCCGGCGCTCTTTCCTGGGATGGAGATCATCGCCCACTATCCGTTCCGCGTCACGCGAGACGGCGACCTCGACGACGTCGACAGCGACGCCGAGGACCTCCTCGCCGCGATCCAGACCGAGCTGCGCCGCCGGCGCCGCCACGCGCGCGTGGTCAGGCTCGAGGTCGATCCGCGAATGTCATCCGAGGTACTCGAGCTGCTCATGCGCGAGCTCGAGCTGCAGCCCGCCGACGTGTACCAGATCGACGGATTGCTCGACATGGGCAGCCTCTCGCTGCTGACGCAGCTCGATCGCCCCGACCTCAAAGAAGAGACATGGACGCCTACCACGCAGCCTCGCCTGCGCGGCATCGCGGCCGAGGTCCCAGACCTGTTCGCCGTCCTGCGGGCCGGCGACATCCTGGCGCATCACCCATACGACTCCTTCGCGACGTCGGTCGAGGCCTTCATCGACCACGCGGCGGGCGATCCAGAGGTGCTCGCCATCAAGCAGACGCTCTACCGCACGTCAGGGCCGGCGAGCCCGATCGTCCGCGCGCTGATCCGCGCCGCCGAACGCGGCAAGCAGGTCGTCGCGCTGGTCGAGATCAAAGCGCGCGGCGACGAGCAGGCGAACATCGGCTGGGCACGCGCACTCGAAGAGGCGAACGTGCACGTGGTGTACGGGTTGCTCGGGCTCAAGACGCACGCGAAGGTGACGCTCGTCGTGAGGCGCGAGGGAGCGCACATCCAGCACTACCTCCATGTCGCGACGGGCAACTACAACCCAAACACAGCACGGATCTACGAAGACGTGAGCCTGCTGTCCGCCGACTCCGACCTCGGAGCGGACGTGACCGAGCTGTTCAACCTGCTGACCGGCTACAGCCGGCAGAGCCGCTACCGCAAGCTGCTGGTCGCGCCCACCAACCTGCGGACCGGGATCACGCAGCTCATCGAGCGTGACGGTGTGGTCGGCGGCCGAATCATCATCAAGGTCAACAACCTGATCGACCAGGAGATCATCGATGCGCTCTACTCGGCCTCGCAGGCGGGCGCGCAGATCGACCTCCTGGTGCGGAGCATGTGCTCGCTGCGCCCCGGGGTGCCAGGTCTATCGGAACGAATCCGGGTTCGCTCCATCGTCGGCCAGTTCCTCGAGCACTCGCGCATCTTTTCCTTCGGCAACGGTGGGCGGCCCGAGTACTACCTCGGTTCGTCGGACCTGATGCCGCGCAACCTCGACCGCCGCGTCGAGGCGGTGGTGCCGGTGACCGACTCCAGGCTGCGGCAGCGCCTGCAGGAGATCCTCGACGTTTCGCTGGCGGATGACGTGCTGGCGTGGGAGCTGGGACCGGACGGCAGCTGGCACAAGGTGCCAACCATTCGCGGCCTCAACTCGCACAATCGCTTCAAGGAGCTCGCACTCGAGAGCGCTCACGGCAACGGGCTGAACGGCGTACCGGATGCCTGACGGGAATTGATCGAACGTGAGGTGAAGCTCGGGGCGGGCCCCGCGTTTCACCTCCCGGACCTCGCCGGCGTCATCGACGGCATCGCTGTCGGGCCGTCGGAGACCGTGCGCATGGAGACCGTCTACTACGACACTCCCGACCTGCGCCTCGCGCGTTGGGGCGTCTCGCTGCGGCACCGCGCGGGCGAAGGTTGGACGCTCAAGCTCTCGGCTCCGCCGTCCGCACCGGGCAGGCCGGCGGCCGTGCTCGAACGCGCCGAGCTGACCTTTCAAGGCAGCGCCCGGAAACCGCCGCAGGCTGCGCTCGAGGTCGTGCGGGCCTACGTGCGCAAGGCGGAGCTCGTGCCCGTGGCCCGTCTGTCAACCGTCCGCCGCCGGGTCCGCCTGGTCGATGCGACCGGGACGCGCGTGGCCGAGGTCGTGGACGACGAGGTCTCGGTGCGGGACGGCAGGCGAGTCGCGGCGCGCTTTCGCGAGATCGAAGTCGAGGCCGCCGGCCAGAACGGCGCCGACGGCACTGACGGGATCATCACCCCGCTGGTCACCAGGCTGCGTGGTGCCGGCGCCGGGGCACCCGATCCGACGCCAAAGCACATTCGGGCGCTTGGTCCGCGCGCGGTCGAGCCCCCCGAGGTTGCCCCGGAACCGCTGCTTCCCAACGCTCCGGCGAAAGACGTCATAAGAAACACGCTGGCCGAGTCAATTGCCGTCCTCCTCCACAACGACCCGCTCGTGAGGACCGGCCGCGACCCGGAAGCCGTGCACCAGGCGCGGGTCGCGACCCGCAGGCTGCGCTCCAACCTCCGCACCTTCGGGCCGCTCCTCGACGTCGAGTGGACGGAGCCGCTTCGTTTCGAGCTTGGGTGGCTCGCGATGAGCCTCGGCGCTGTGCGCGACCGCGAAGTCCTCCTCGAGAGGCTGCGCGACCGCGCGCAATCACTCCCGGCGAACGACCAGCGGTCCGCAAGCTCGCTCCTGCAGCTGCTGGCGAACGAAATCGACGGGCTGCGCAAGCAGCTGGCGGTCGATCTCGATTCGCAGCGCTACATCGACCTGCTCGAGAACCTCGTCGCCGCCGCCCACTCGCCCGCCACACTGCCTGACGCGGATCAACCCGCGTCCGCTGTTCTGCCCGCCCTCGCCACGACTCCCTGGCGCCGGCTGCGCTCGGCGGTACGCCGCGGCGCCGGACGCGCCGGTCTGCCCGAGACGCCGACCGACCCCGAGCTGCACCGCATCCGCATTCTCGCCAAGCGGGCTCGCTACGCGGCGGAGGCCGTGGCGCCGGTGGTGGGACCTGGCGCGGAGGCATTTGCCAGGGCCGCGGCCAAGCTGCAGACCATCCTCGGCGAGCACCAGGACAGCGTCACCGCGCAGGCCTGGCTGCGGGCGGCGAAGGTGAGCGGGCGGCGTGCATTCGTGGCGGGCGAGCTCATCGCGGTGGAGCGGATCGCCGCCGGTGCGGCGCGCGCCAGGTGGCGCAAGGTATGGGACTCTCTCGACCGCAAGCGGCTCCGCGACTGGATGCCCTGACCTGCGCACCTTCTACGTCGTCCGGCATGCGAAAGCCGGAGACCGCGAAGCGTGGTCCGGTGACGACCGGCTCAGGCCGCTCACCAAGAAAGGACAGAAGCAGGCCGCGGAGCTGGTGGACGTCTTCACGAGGCTTGCCATCGCCGACATCTTCTCGAGCGCCTACGTGCGGTGCGTGCAGACCGTCGAGCCACTCGCCAGAGCGCGACGGATGGCGATCAAGAATTCCCCGTCGCTCGAGGAAGGTCACGGGTTGGAGGGATTGACGGAGTTCCTGGGCGATCGGTCGCTCGATGCCGTCGTCCTCAGCACGCATGGTGACATCGTCTGGGAGCTCGTCGAGGACTTGGTCGGGCGCGAAGTCCTCGAAGCTGGAAACGGCGGGGATGAGAAAGGCTCGACGTGGATGCTCGAGGTCGACGACCACGGCGTCGTGGAGCGCGCGCGATACATCCCCGCTCCATGAGGCAGGCTCTTCCCCGCTCGCGGGGAAGTACCGGGCGAAGCCCGGGGATGGGGCTGATCGACGCGCTCCGGCGTGAGATGGCTGCCTCGGCCAACCCACAGAAGGCGGTGGGAATGCAGGCGTACATGAAATCGACCATGCCGTATTACGGGATCAATCTGCCCGAGGTCAGGACGATCAGCCGCACGGTCTTCGACGGTCAGGCGATGAGCTGCAACCAGTGGCGCGCGACGATCCTCGAACTGTGGCGCGGCGCGCGTTACCGCGAGGAGCGCTACGCCGCCCAGTTCCTCCTGACCATGAGAAGGCACGCTGATTGCCTCACGCCGGACGACGTGCCGATGCTGGAGGAGCTCGTCACCACCGGCGCGTGGTGGGACCACGTCGATGAGCTCGCGATGGTGGTCGGCGATCTGCTGCGGAAATATCCGAAACGGATCCGGCCGGTCATGCGACGCTGGAGCACCGACGCGAACATGTGGAAGCGGCGCGTGTCGATCATCTGCCAGCTGAGGTTCAAGCGAGATACCGACCTCGAGCTGCTGTACGCCAACATCGAGCCGAATCTCGCCGACCGCGAATTCTTCATTCGCAAGGCCATCGGATGGGCGCTGCGCCAGTACGCCTGGACCGATCCCAAAGAGGTGGCGCGCTACGTCCGCACAAATGAGGCTCGGCTGAGCGGGTTGAGCCGCCGCGAAGCGCTCAAGAACCTTCCCCGCTAGCCGGGGAAGGTGACCCGGCGCGTAGCGCCCGGTCGGATGGGGAGGTTAGCCTTAGCCGACGTGACGGTCACGCTGCGCGGCGCTGCACAGAGGGTCCGCCCATGACGGTCACGCTGCGCGGCATTGGGCTGACAGAAGACCAGGTCGTGGCCGTGGCCCGTCACGGCGACAAGGTCGTCCTCGCCGCCGCGGCGCGGGCGAAGATGGAACGCAGCCGCACCCGCGTCGAACGCGCGGCCGCTTCGCGCGAACCGGTCTACGGCGTGTCGACAGGCTTCGGCGCGCTCGCCGGCACGCGCGTGGCTCCGCTGCGCCAGCCCGAGCTTCAGCTGGCGCTGATCCGCTCCCACGCCGCGGGTGTCGGACCTCCTGTCGACGCTGAGGTCGTTCGCGCGACGATGCTCCTGAGAGCACGCACCCTGGCGATGGGCATGTCCGGCGTGAGGCCGCTGCTCGCCGAGGCCCTGATCGCGATGCTCAACGAGGGGATCACGCCGCTGGTCCCGCGCTATGGCTCAGTCGGCTGCAGTGGCGACCTCGCACCCCTCGCGCACATCGGGCTCGCGCTCGTGGGTGAAGGCGAGGTGGTCGACGCACAGGGTGCGCGCAGGAGCGCGGCGCAGGCGCTCAAGTCGGCCAGGCTGAAGGCCGTCAAGCTCGAGACCAAAGAGGGGCTCGCCTTGATCAACGGGACCGATGGAATGCTCGGCATGCTGCTCCTGGCGTGCGCGGACCTCGCGCGGCTGTTCAAGACAGCCGACATCACGGCCGCGATGTCCGCGGAGGCGCTGCTTGGCACCGACCGCACGTTCCAGGCGCGGCTGCAGGAGGTCAGGCCGCACCCCGGTCAGGCCGCGAGCGCGGCCAACCTCACACGGTTGATGAGCGGCTCGCAGATCGTGGCCTCGCACCGCCACTCGCAGCACGCCGTCCAGGACTCGTACTCGGTGCGCTGCAGTCCACAGGTTGCCGGCGCGGCACGCGACACGCTGGACTTCGTACGCCGGGTCGCGGAGGTCGAGCTGTCTTCCACCATCGACAACCCGATCGTCATGGAGAACGGCGACGTCGAATCGAACGGCAACTTCCACGGCGAGCCGCTTGCATTCGGCGCCGACTTCCTCGCCATCGCGGCGGCCGAGGTGGGATCGATCGCCGAGCGACGCGTCGACCGCCTGCTGGATCCCCACCGCTCGCAGGGCCTGCCGCCCTTCCTTGCGGAGGAGCCTGGGGTGAACTCGGGCCTGATGGTCGCGCAGTACACCGCCGCCGCTCTCGTCGCCGAGAACCGCCGCCTTGCCGCGCCCGCCAGCGTCGACTCGGTCCCCACGTCCGGGATGCAGGAGGACCATGTCTCGATGGGGTGGGGCGCCGGGTTGAAGCTGCGGACCGTCCTCGACAACGTGGCGCACATCCTGGCCGTGGAGCTGTGCGCGGCCGCGCGGGCGCAGGAGCTCCGCCGGCCCCTCGAACCATCGCCGGCGACGGCCGCGGTGCGTGCCGCCCTGCGCAAGCATGTCGGTGGCGCCGGTCCGGACCGCTTCGTCGCGCCGGAGCTCGCCGCCGCAGAAGCGCTGATCCGCAGCGGCGCAGTGATCGAGGCGGCGGAATCTGTGGTGGGACGTCTTTCATGAGCGGAACCCCCCACCCCGGCCCTCCCCGGCGAGCGGGGAGGGTGATAAAGGCGCCGCGCGGCCCCGACATCAACTGCCTCGGCTGGCCGCAGGAGGCGGCGATGCGGATGCTGATGAACAACCTCGACCCCGAGGTCGCTGAGCGCCCGGAGGACCTCGTCGTCTACGGCGGCACCGGCCGCGCGGCCCGCTCGTGGGAGGCCTTCGATGCCATCGTCCGCGAGCTGCGCCGTCTCCGGGACGACGAGACGTTGCTCGTGCAGTCGGGCAAACCAGTCGGGGTTTTCCAGACCCACGAATGGGCGCCGCGGGTGCTGATCTCCAACTCCATGCTCGTCCCCGAGTGGGCGACGTGGGACGAGTTTCGCCGCCTCGAAAAACTCGGCCTGACCATGTACGGCCAGATGACCGCGGGTTCGTGGATCTACATCGGAACGCAGGGCATCCTGCAAGGCACGTACGAGACTTTCGCCGCGGTGGCGCGCAAGCGATTCGGTGGATCGCTGGCCGGAACCATCACGCTGACCGCCGGCCTCGGCGGTATGGGCGGCGCCCAGCCGCTGGCGGTCACGCTGAACGGCGGCGTTGCGATCTGCGTCGAGGTCGATCCCGAACGCATCGCGCGGCGCCTCGAGCACCGCTATCTCGACGTCAGCGCGGACGGCCTCGACCACGCGCTGAAGCTCGCCCGAGAAGCCAAGGAGTCAAGGCGCGCGCTGTCTATCGGGGTGCTCGGCAACGCCGCCGAGATTTTCCCCGCACTGCTGTCGCGCAATGTCGAAGTCGAGGTCGTGACCGACCAGACGCCCGCCCACGACCCGCTCAGCTACGTGCCGGCCGGCCTGCCACCGGAGGACGCGGCCGAACTGCGCCTCGACGAACCCGACACGTATATCAGACGCGCGCGAGAGAGCATGGCGCGGCAGGTTGACGCGATGGTCGGGTTTCTGGATCGGGGCGCGGAGGTCTTCGACTACGGCAACAGCCTGCGCGCCGAGGCGCGGCTCGGAGGCAGCACGCGCGCGTTCGATTACCCCGGTTTCGTGCCCGCATACATCAGGCCGCTGTTCTGCGAGGGCAAGGGACCGTTTCGCTGGGTCGCGCTTTCCGGAGATCCTGCTGACATCGCGGCTACCGATCACGCGATGCTCGACGAGTTCTCCGCTGACGCTGCGCTGGTGCGGTGGATCAAGGCGGCAGCCGAGCGCGTGAAGTTCCAGGGTCTTCCGGCGCGGATCTGCTGGCTCGGTTACGGCGAGCGTGCTCGCGCCGGGCTGCGATTCAACGATCTCGTGCGGAAAGGCGCGGTGAAGGCGCCGATCGTGATCGGGCGCGATCATCTCGATTCGGGGTCGGTGGCCTCGCCGTACCGGGAGACCGAGTCCATGCTCGACGGCTCTGACGCCATCGCCGACTGGCCGATCCTCAACGCGCTGCTCAACACCTCGAGCGGCGCGACCTGGGTCAGCGTGCATCACGGGGGCGGGGTCGGCATCGGCCGTTCCATCCATGCTGGAATGGTCGTGGTGGCGGACGGCACGGAGCTCGCCGCCAGGAAGCTCGAGCGTGTGCTGACCAACGACCCCGGCACCGGGGTCATGCGCCACGCCGACGCGGGCTACGAGCGGGCGATCGAGGTGGCGCGGGAGCGCGGCGTCCGCATACCGATGCGCGAATAGGGTGAACGGCTCAGGTCGGTGGCACGCCGACCAGGCGTGGGTCGGCCACCGCGCGGAAAACGTGCTGATCGAAGTCGAGGGGGGACGCATCGCGCGCATCACTGAGAAAGCCCCCGCCCCCCACGACGCGATTGGCTTGAAGGGCTGGACGATCCCAGGCCTGGCCAACGTGCACAGCCACGCCTTCCTCACCGACTGGGAGCCTGCCGACTACTTCAACCACGGGCGCCTGGTTTTTCGGGAGATGCTCGAGGCCGGCATCACCGCGGTGGGCGAATTCCACTATCTCCACGGCCGTGGCAACGAGCTGGGTCTCGCGCTGATCGATGCCGCGCGGGAGGAGGGGATTCGGATCACGCTCATCGATGCGTGCTACCTGCGCGGCGGTCTGGACGGCCGGCCGCTCGAGCCCGACCAGCTGTCGTTCTCCGACGGGGATGCCGACCGCTGGGCGCGGCGGGTCGACGAGCTGACAGAGGCAGACGGGGTTCGCATCGCCGCCGCCGTTCACAGCGTGCGCGCGGTGGACCCGGAATCGATGCGCATCGTCGCCACCTGGGCGCGGGAGCACAAGGCACCGCTGCACATACACCTCGCCGAGCAGCCGGCCGAGGTCGAGGAGTGTCTGCAGGTCGAGGGCTGCACGCCCACCGAGCTGCTGGATCGCGAGGGGATCCTTGGTCCTGACCTCACCGCCGTGCATGCGATCCACCTCAATCAACGCGACATCGCCGTGCTCGGAGACCGCCAGGTCTCGATCTGCGCGTGTCCGACCACCGAGCGCGACCTGGGCGACCGCGTCGCCCCACTGACGGCACTCGCGGATGCGGGTTGTGCTTTGACCGTCGGCAGCGACTCCAACGCAGTCATCGACATACTCGAGGAGGCGCGCGGGCTGGAGCTCGACCAGCGCCGGGCAACCGGACGTCGCGTCCTGCACGAACCTGAAGAGCTGTTGACTGCCGCGACCGTCAACGGCATGCGCGCGCTGGGGTGGGACGCCGGTGAGCTGAGGCCCGGCATGCTCGCCGACTTCGTCACGCTCGAACAACCGCAAACGCAATGGCGTGAGCTCAGCCCCGCCTACGTGATCTACGGTTTCTCCGGCCGTGACGTCACCAACGTCGTGGTCGGCGGCGAAACGGTCGTCACCCGATGAAACGCCTGCGCAACATCGGCCGCCTCTTCACCGGCACCGCCACGGGCGTGATCGAGGACGCCGCGGTCATCTTCGACTCCGCGGAGATCGCCTGGTGCGGCAAGCACGGGGACGAGCCGCGCGAGCTCATGGAGTCAGTGACCGAGGAGCACGACTGCGCGGGCGGGCTCGTCACCGCCGGCCTGATCGATGCCCATACGCACCCGGTCTACGCGGGCGATCGGATGGCGGAGGTGGCGATGCGCTCAGCGGGCGCGTCGTATGAGCAGCTCGCAAAGGCCGGCGGCGGCATCCGTGCGACCGTCCAGGCGACGCGAGAGGAAAGCATGAACGCGCTCGAGCAGGCCACAGCGCGCAGGCTCTGGTCATGGCTCGAGGGCGGCACGACGACGGTCGAGGCAAAGACCGGCTATCACCTCCACCGCGACGGCGAGCTCGAGAGCACGCGCCTGTTGGCGCGGCTGGGCATGCGACAGGACCTGCCCCGGGTCGAGGTCACATTCCTTGCCGCGCACGCGCTCCCGCCCGACCGCGGCGCGCGCCTGGGTTCATACGCCAGGCAGGTTGCCGAATGGTGCGCGGACGCATACCTGGGGGGCGCCCGCTTCTGCGACGTGTTTTGCGACCAGGGATATTTCAGCGTCGCCCAGTCGCGCAGCATCCTGAAGGCGGGGCTCGCCGCCAAGCTGATACCGCGCATTCACGCCGACGAGCTCGCACGCACGGGCGGGGCAAGACTGGCGGCCGAGCTGAACGCCGTGTCGGCGGATCACCTGCTGCGCGCCAATCGGGGCGACGCCGTCGCGCTGGCGCGCGGAGGCGTGGTGGCGACTCTCGCTCCGGGCACCGCGATGTCCATCGGCAAGCTGCCCCCGGTCAAGGAGCTGATCGAGGCCGGCGCGGTGATCGCGCTCGGCACCGACCACAATCCCGGCACGAGCGGCATCACGAGCATGAGCGTGGTTGTCGCCCTCGCGGTGGCGGTGTTCAAGCTGTCCGTCGAGCGGGCTCTGTTGGCTGCGACGCTCGGTGGGGCGTACTCGCTTTCCCGTTCGGACAGGGGGGTCGTGGCCCCGCACAAGCTACCTGATCTGGTGCTCTGGGAGGCCGAGCACGAGGGGGCTTTCGCGTGGGCGTACGGGCTGAAACCGAGGGTCGTGTGGCTGAGGGGAGTGCAAGTTTTTGCCTGATTAAATGTTGCTTATTGCGTGCAATCGGCCTATAAGTTGCACCTGAACGGCCGCCGCTCAGCAAAAGTCGAGTTCAACCCGCGGTCGAAAATGGAGGAAGGCAAGTAGTGGCAAAGTGGAACCCCCTGGCGCTGAAGGTGCTGATGTGGGTCATGGGCGTGCTCCTCGTCGCGGGCTCGGCCATGAGCTTCATCGGGACGTCGTTCTTTCCGTTTGACAGCTGGAACGGTGTGACCGCGGGCGTGGCCGGTGTGGCATTCGGCGCCGGCATCATGATTGCTGGGTTCGACCCCATCGCCAACATCAGCTGGGTTCGCGCGCTGGTCGTCTACGCGATCCTCGAGATCGTCTGGCAGGTCTTCAGCCAGATCGCAATTGGCAAGTTCGACATCGTCGCGTTCATCATCGCCATCCTCGTGGCGGTCCTCATCCTGGTGCTCTACCCCAACAAGCCTGCTCTTTGGATGCAGGGCGGCATGTCCTCCGGAGCCCGCGCGTAAGCCAACCCCCGTTCAATCCTTAAGGGGCGGCCTGGCCGCCCCTTCTTTTTTAGTCGGTAACTACGTCGGTAGAGGCGACCTCGTCGTGGACCGGGCGCCGGACGATCCAGGACACCGGAATGAGCGCAAGCCTCAAAAGCGACTGCGTGGGAGTGAGCCGCGAGCCGTCCACCGCGACCACCCGCTGTCCAGTCACCAGGCCACCCAGGGTTCGCCCGCCGAGGCTCCAGCAGGCGACGTGGTAGACGATCGCGATCGCCAGAGCCCGGCGCAGCCGGCGCCGCCCGCCAAAGCCCGCCAGGGTGAGGCACAACGCTGCGTCCACCACGCCGGAACGGGTCCGGTTGGCAGGGGAGGCGACCGTTCCCGGTCGAGGCTCGCGCCCGTGCAGGCGCAGCAAGAAGAGTCGGGTGAACAGCAGGTGGACCTGGAGATGGGTCGGGACGTAAAGCGGGCGCGGTAGGGCAGGTGCGTAACCGGTCATCGTCGCCTCGACGCGGCCGGCGGTCGCCTGGATCCGCCAGTGTCCGCCCGGAGCACGCGCCAGCAGCCCGCCCTCGATGGGCCAGTCGACGGCCTTGCGGGTGACCTTCGGCCGCCCGAAGCGCAGCAGCTCAACCGGGCCGGCGCGAAGTGAATTGTCTCTGAGCTGGACGAGGCCCAGGGTCAACCGCGCAACCGTCTCGATGTATGAGTCGCGGAGGCCGGCGCCGGTTTGTTCCCCGGCGATCGCGACGGATGCCGCCGTCGAAACCCGACTGTCATCCCAGGTGACCACACGCATATCTTGCTTTGGTGGCGCGACTGGAATTCGCCGCGGGCGTGACGGTGAAAACCACGCGTGAGCGGGCCTTCGACTACTTCGCCGATCACCGGCATGTCGCCGACGTGCTCGAGGGCGTGAGCCGCTGGCAGCCCATCGGCGCCAGGACAGAGGGCATGGGAGCGCGCTACGCGGTGGAGCTGGTGGTGCTCGGATTGCCGCTCAAGAACGTGCTCCGCCTGGATCGCTGGCGGAGGCCCGAGGAGATCGGCTGGACCTCTGAATCCGGGTTGATCAAGCAGGAGGGAGGTTTTCGCTTCAAGCAGGTGGAGGACGGCGTGCGGATCGACCTGCGAATCGCATACGAGCCGCCCGCGTCGGTGATCGGCGCCGCTCGAGGCCTAAAGTGGCGTCATGAAGCTGACCCGTGAGGCGAGCGCGATCCTCGGCCGCGCCACGATCGGGATGCTCGCGCTGCGGGTGGGACGCGCTCCCCTGGTCAATCCTGCCGTCTTCAGCTTTGCCGGCGGCGCCATCTGGATGACGACGTCTCGCTTTGCCGCCAAGACGGTCATCGCCAAGCGGGATCCGAGGGCCGCCTTCCTCGTTGACGGCGGAAGCGGAGCCGTGCTCCTGCGCGGCGCGCTCGATGTTTTCGACCCGCTCAATGTTTCGAGCCAGGTGCGCGCGGTGCTCGAAGGACCGGGCTACTTCTTGGGCATGGCCGGATACGCGCTGCGCAACGCCCCCTTCATCGCGGGCTACGCGCTCGACCTCACCCGGCTGCCCCGCGAATGGATGCCGTACAACCGCGTCGTGCTGCGCCTGAAATTGAGCGATGCGGACCTGGTCGAGGGCGTCCCATTTCCTGCGGCTCAGGCCGCCCGCGTGCCGGCCGTGCCCGCGGAAGTCAGCCGCCGGCTCGCGGGAGTGTCGCGCGGCTACGCCTGCTGGATCGAAGGTGGGATGCCGACAGTGCGGCCCGCGTTCTGGGAGGTCGATCACGGCCAGGTCAGCGTCGCGCCGACCAGCGGCCGGCCGCGGCAGGGCTCGCCCGGTGCGCTCGTGGTCGAGTCGCATCATCGCTTCCGGCCCTCGCTGATGGTGGGCGCCTGCGTTCGCGGCACCTTTGCGTCCGGAACGGACGGCGCCGCCATCGCGGAGCGCTACGGGATCGACATGTCGGAGGTACCACCCGTCATCGACCTCAAGCCCGACCGCGTCACCTCCTGGCGCGGGTTCGCGATCACGACCGCGATCCCGCGATCCGTGCGCCAGCTCCGCGCCGCAGAGGGCTGATGCCCAGGCCGCCTGCGCCGGGAATTCGGATTCGGAAATGGGACGCCGGCAAGTGGAGCGATGCGCCGGACGCGGTCGTGACCGAGGAGCCCCTGCAGCTGCTGCTCGACGGCGATCCGCTCTCCGTCGTGATGCGCACTCCCGGTCACGACATCGAGCTCACGCTCGGCCTGATGTTTGCGGAGGGCGTCGTGCGCTCCCTTGACGACTTCCGCCGGTTGCGGATCAGCGCCGAATCCGGCGAAAGCGAGACGGCGGTCGAGGTCGATGCATCGATCGTCGATTCCAACCAGGTCGACGTCCAGCTCGCGCACGCGCCGCGCCGGAAGCCCGAGCGTTCGATGCTCTCCAGCTCAGCGTGCGGCGTCTGCGGCGCCGTGTTGATCGAAGACCTCCGCCGCGACCTTGCCGTTCTGCCGGCGGGACCGAAGGTTGACGCGTCAGGGCTGCCGGGGCTGGTCGACCGGTTGCGTGCGGGGCAGGGCGTGTTCGAGCGCACCGGCGGCCTGCATGGGGCCGGCTTGTTCGACGCACATGGCGAGTCCATCTGCATGCGCGAGGACGTCGGCCGGCACAACGCCGTCGACAAGGTGGTGGGACGAATGCTCCTCGACGGCCGGTTGCCCGCCCACGATTCGATCCTCGTGGTGAGCGGGAGGGCGGGCTACGAGATCATCCAGAAGGCGATCACCGCCGGCATCCCGATTGTCGCGGCGGTGGGAGCTCCGTCGAGCCTGGCTGTCGCGCTCTCGCGCGAGTTCAACCAGACGCTGGTCGGTTTCCTGCGCGGCGAGCGCTTCAACGTGTACGCGGCACCCGAACGGCTGGCTCATTGATCTCGGCGGCCAAAAGCCGGTTCCTGCTCCGCGCCGGCCTGCTTATGTCGTACGTGCTGGTCGCGGAGTGGACGCGCGCCGTGGTCGCGCAACAGCCGGGACTCGCCGCGACGGCGCTGCTGCTCGGAGGGGCTGCCTTACTTGTCGCGGCGGTTGGTTGGCCGGCCCAACGGCTGGGCCTGGGCACGTCGAGGTTCGGGCTTCGGGTGATCGGTGGGCTGGCGCTTGGAGCTGTTCTGCTGCTGCCCGTGGCCGCGCGATCCGGCGGCGGACCAATGCTGCCCGCCGGGCTGGCGGCGGCCGCGGTGGTGGTTTCGATCGGTGAGGAGATCGCATTCCGCGGCGTGCTCTATGCCGCGCTCGAAGAGGCCGGCGGTGCGCCGGCGGCGATCCTCGGCAGCACCCTGCTCTGGACTCTGGCGCATGCCCTGTCGCATCCGCCTGCATTTCTCGGCGCCGTCGCCGCGGCCGGCTTG
>WNFB01001245.1_pt1 | contig 47854 bp, 43 predicted proteins | sample 5400501 | NCBI WGS metagenome assembly WNFB01 (sample SAMN13153341, study PRJNA577476) | soil metagenome | isolation source: 200 cm saprolite under Douglas fir tree site 2 hole 1 | place: USA:California | collected 2015-04-18 | reverse complement strand
TCGGTGTCGAAACATTTGCGGGTGTTGCTGGACGTTGGCCTTGTAAACGTGCGCCGGGACGGCCGCAGGATGCTGTATCGAGTGAACGCGGAGGCGATCCGGCCGCTGCACGAGTGGACTAGCACGTTCCAACGGTTCTGGCAGCATCAATTGAAGCGGGTGAAGGAGCAAGCGGAGGGGAAACGCGATTCCTGAGCGGAGTGCAATTGGATTTCAGCCAAGGTTCAAGACAAATTCTGGTTTGAGGAGGAATGATGGCTTCCACAGCACCAAAGATGGATCGAACGATCGAAGGGTTGACGTTGAACGTGACGCAGGAAATTCATGTGGGTGCATCGCTGGAGGTGACGTTCGTGGCGCTGCTCGAACAGCTCGGGCCCCAGAATGACACGCCCGACGGCAAGTCGATGCCAATGAAGATCGAGCCGTGGCCCGGCGGACGGTGGTATCGAGACCTCGGCGGTGAAAACGGTCATTTCTGGGGACACGTGCAAGCGATCAAGCGGCCAACGCTTCTGGAGATCAGCGGGCCGCTGTTCATGTCGTATCCGGTCGTTTCGAACGTGCAGTACCGGCTGAGCGAGGTGGACGGGGGAACGCTGATCAAATTCCACCACACGGCACTTGGACTGATAACGGATGAGCATCGGACCGGAGTCGGGACGGGCTGGACGCACATCAACGAGAGCATTCGCAAGAGGGCCGAAGCGCGGCTCTCACGGTGAGCGCAACGATTGCGGGAGGGAGACGTATGTGTCCAGCGTGCATTGCGAGTGCGGCGTTGGTGATCGCCAGCGTGATGTCTACGGGCGGGTTGACGGCGCTCGCTGCGAAGCTGCTTCATTCGAAGGATAACACGGAGAGAATTTCGTCTGAAGAACCAAAAGCAAAGGAGAAATGATCATGGGTACGGCGAAGAGCAAGATAGAAGGTCCGAAGGTCGTGGCGCAAGCGGAATGGCTTGTTGCGCGAAAGGAGCTGTTGAGCAAGGAAAAGGAGTTCACGCGGCTGCGCGACCAACTGAGCCGGCAGCGCCGGGAACTGCCCTGGGAGAAAGTAGAGAAGGAATACGTATTTGATGGGCAGAACGGCAAGGAGACGCTGGCCGATCTCTTCGGCGGCAGAAGCCAGCTGATTGTGTATCACTTCATGTTTGGTCCTGGGTGGGAGGAAGGCTGCCCGAGCTGTTCGCTGCTGTCGGATCATATTGACGGCAGCGTTGTGCACCTCGCGGCACGGGACGTGAGGTTGGCGGTGGTTTCGCGAGCGCCGCAGGCGCAGATCGAGGCATTCAAGAAGCGGATGGGCTGGCGGTTCAAGTGGGTGTCGTCGTATGGGAACGACTTCAACCGCGACTACCACGTGTCGTTCACGAAAGACGAAATGGCGAAAGGCCAGATGTACTACAACTACGTCGTGCAGCAATTTCCGAGCGAGGAGGGGCCCGGCACGAGCGTGTTCTGCAAGGATGGGGCCGGCAACATCTTCCATACCTATTCGAGTTACGGCCGCGGACTCGACATGCTGATCGGGGCGTACAACTGGCTCGACCTTGCGCCAAAAGGCCGCGACGAAGACGCCTTGGCCTATACGATGTCCTGGGTTCGCCACCACGACAAGTACAGTGACGGCCAAATCGTCGACCAAAAGGCGAAGTAGGTGTCCCCGAAGGCCTCGGATTCCTCCTGCTGCACCGGTGAGCACAACTCGTAAGCGCTGACCGTTGCGGCGAAGGCGCCTCGATCGGCTAAAAGGCTGACCGAAAAAAGGCTATTGCAGGAATGATGGCCAATCCCAGAGCGATCCGAACGTACAAAAACACGGAAGGGATCGGTCTGAGCGCTTCCAAGCGGCCGGTTGAAATTGGCCGGGAGTGCCCGATGTGGATGCCTGTCTTGATCATTTGAAAAACCGCGGCGTGAAAATCATCGTCTCGCTAACAGACCAGTTGTGGGGCGACCGCACATACGGTGATGGATCCCTTCGGTCATTAAGTATGGTTTTATCAACCGTGGGTGAAATCAAGCAGCCTCAAAGCGCCAGGACTATTTAGGTGAGCGTTCCCTGCAGCACTTCCTGGAGCAATTTATGTTTCTGCCCGCTGAGCTTTTTCCCCTGCTCGGTGAGGTAGAAAACGTCGATGGCTTTCTGTCCTTCCGTGTCAATCAGCGCGACTTCGATATTGCATCCGAGGCGCGCCAGCGTGGACCCAACGTCGTATAGCAATCCCGGGCGATCCTGGGCCACAATTTCCAGCAGCGTACTTTCCGTCGAAGAGCTATCGTCGAACCTGATTCGCGTTTCGACAGCCACCTTCGGCGCCTTTGCGCGGCTGGTGGAGTCCCGGCTCTTCAGAAGCGGCTCAAGCGGAGCCTTCCCGTTCACCACGTCGGCCAGGCTCTTCCGAAAGCGTTCGATCTCGCCGGGATTCAGCTCCAGCGTGCGGTGCAAGTCCACAAAGTGAAATGTATCGAGGACAACGCCAGCAGCATTTGCAAACGCGTCGGCCTTGACGATGTTCATCCCCCAGCCTGCCAGCACGCCCGAGATCGTGGCAAACAGCGCCGGCCGGTCAGCCGTCAGCAAGGCCAGCGAGAATGCATGGTGCCGCGCCTGCAACTCGGTTTGAACCGGTTCCACTCCGAGTTTTTGGTAGAGCGCGAAGTGTGAGGCAATTTCCGCGGCCGAATGCACCGCAAGATAGCGCCGCGGGAAGCCCTCGAGGAATCGCTCGACTTCCGAAAAACTTCCGCCGCCCGCTTGCGCTCTCACCTGTTCCAGCAGAAACATCTCGTCCGAGGCATGAAGCCTATCGCGGTCCAGCGTGCGGCTGAAGTGATTGGATGTGGCTACGAAGAGCTGCCAGAGCATCTCCGCTTTCCAGGGGGTAAGGGCTTCCGGATTGACAGCATGAATGTCCGCATAGGTCATCAGGCAAAGTCTTTGCAGCCGCTCTTGCGTCGCCACTGTGTCTGCAAATGCCGAAACCGTCCCCGGATCGAAAATATCGCGCCGCTGGACGGTAGCGGACATGTCCAGGTGATGTTCGATCAGGAAATGCACTTCCGCTTTTTCTTCCTCGGAAAGCTTAAGCCGCTCCGTCGCACTTTCCAGAGCTTCAAGGCTTCCGGTCACATGGTTTTCTACTGGCATGCCTTTGCCGACGTCATGCAGCAGGAGGGACAGAATCAGCAGTTCGCGCTGCTCGACGGTCTTCCAGAGTTGTTTGAAATGGACGGCTCGCGGATCGGCGGAATGTGCTAGTTCCTGCAGGTGTTCGATGGTGCGCAGCGAATGTTCGTCAACCGTATAGCGGTGATAAAAATCGCGGACCACCAGCGAATCGATGGCCTTGAATTCCGGCAGGGCGTCGGTCAGGAGTCCCAGCCGGTGCATAGGACGGAGAGCCACGCCAGGATAATCAGAGCCCAGGATTTCACCCAGTGTCGCCCACGTCACTTGCGTGTTCTTCGCAGGAAGTTCCGGGTGCTTCATGATGTAAGTGATGCCGCGCTCCGCCTCGCGGCTCAGCGGCGCCCCTGTCCGAGCCGCTTCAGCCAACAAGGAGAAAACGACCTCGCGGTCAGAGAGCGCCGGCTCATCCAACACTTCTAGCAACCCATCGCGGACCAGGAAGGGTTTGCCCTTTGCGGATTCGCCCCGTGTGCTCCTTGCCGCGCTGAACAGACGTTCCTTCAACGATGGCTGGACCGGCGCCTTCTGTTCGATATGCCGGAGAAGCTGCCGGTTCAGCGTCCGCGCATGACGGAAATAGAGCCTCATCCATTCTTCCGGCTGGCGCGCAGAATCGCGCCACGCGCCTTCTGGTACCCCCAGCAATCGATCCGCAGCTGCGGCTTGCAATTCGTACGTCAGCGTATTGTCATTCCTCGCATTCATGTAGTGCAGAAAGCACCGGATGCCACTCAAGAAATCGACTGCGCTCGCCGCCAATTCCTCTTCAGCCGAAGTCGTCTTGCGATTTCCTTTCTCTTCACCAGCGATCTGCCGCAGCCACGCTCCGGCCTGATAATCCCGCAGACCGCCCGGCGCATCCTTCACATTCGGTTCCAGGTGAAAGATAGTGTTTCCATACCGAGCCTGGCGCTCTTTCGTGAGCTTGGTCAGTTGCGCCAGCAGAAAGGGCCGGGCCTGCCTCTCCGGTCCGGGCAACACTTTCCGGTTTAGCCGATCGTAGAGTGCATCATCGCCAGCCAGGAGTCGCCGGTCCAGCAGCGCCAGATGAAATTCCGCGTTGTCTTCTTCGATTCGCCTGCACTCTTCGAGCGTCCGCCCCGCCGAGCTCACGCGAAATCCAAGATCCCAGAGCGTCCGGGAGAATTCTGCGATCAAGGGGCGAAAATCCTGTTCGGCCTTCTCGTTTCCGAAAAGAAAGAGGATGTCGAGGTCCGAATAAGGAAAAAGCAACCGACGCCCGTAGCCGCCTAGCGCCACAAGACTAAGGCCGTGTGGCGCGGTGTTGTGCACACGCAGAACTTCTCCAAATATCTGTTGAATGTTCCGGTCGGCGAGTTCACAGAGCGCGCGGAGCGTCTCCCGCGCGCTTGCGCCCGCTTCAAATTGTTGCCGAATTCGTTGTCGTTCGTCGTCGGCCCTCGGGCCGAGAACGGACAAGGGAGTAAGAGAACCTTGCATGGTGTTTCCGGGCTGGTTGGCCGGATCCGAACCTGGACTTGCGGCTGTCGCCACTTTGCTCAGAGCGCGTTTTCTCCGCGCTCTTCGTTGCGGATCCGGATAGCTTCCTCCACCCGTGACAGAAATATTTTACCGTCCCCTATCTTTCCTGTCTTGGCTGTCTTCAAGATTGTGTCCACGGCCCGCTGGACCAATGCATCTGCCAATACCATCTCCAGCTTGATCTTCGGCAGCAGGTCCACGGTATATTCGCGGCCGCGGTAGACCTCGGTGTGGCCTTTTTGACGGCCGTGGCCGCGCACTTCCGTCACTGTCATGCCCTCGATGCCGATTTCGCGCAAGGCATCCTTCACGGATTCAAACCGCGAGGGCTGAATGATTGCCTCAATTTTCATCATGGAAGTTTCCGCTCCGCCCTGTGCCTTCCGCCGCCATGTCGAGTTGCCTTACGACTCCAGGTTGTACGCCTCTTCGCCGTGCTGTGTAATGTCCAGACCTTCAATTTCGTGGTCTTCCGGGACGCGCAAGCCGGTAATTAGATCCGTGATCTTGAGAAGCACGAACGTCCCAACGAGGGCAAAGATCCAGGCGATCAGGATGCCGACTACCTGATTGCCCACCTGTCCCCAGTGTCCGTCAAGCCCACCGACAGCCTTGCCCGCTCCAAAAATCGGATTGATCACCTGCTGTGCAAAAACGCCAGTGAGAAGCGCGCCAATCGTTCCGCCCGCGCCGTGGACGCCGAAGGCGTCGAGCGCGTCATCATAGCCGAAGACAGCTTTTACTTTCGTCACCATCCAGTAGCAAAGCGCACCCGCGATGAATCCAATCGCCAGCGCGGGCATGGGAGCGACGAATCCCGCCGCCGGCGTGATGGCCACGAGTCCCGCGACCGCGCCGGAAATCGCACCCAGCGCGCTTGCCCGTCCGTTCTTGATCCACTCCGCTGCGCTCCAACTCATTGCTGCCGCCGCGGTAGCGAAGTGCGTCGCAACAAACGCGCTCGTCGCCAGCGGGCCGGAGGCCAGCGCGCTTCCGGCGTTGAATCCAAACCATCCGACCCACAACAAGCAGGCGCCGATGAAACTCAATACCAGACTATGCGGCGGCATCGGCTGTTTGGGATAGCCACTGCGTTTCCCAAGGTACAGCGCGCACACTAGGGCAGAAACTCCCGAGCTGATGTGCACCACCGTCCCGCCCGCGAAATCCAGCGTGGGAAATTTTCCGCCGAGCGAGGCGTTCAATAGCCCGCCCTTGCCCCATACCATGTGCGCGAGCGGCGCGTAAACCACTAAGAACCAAAGCGTCAGGAAGAGCACCGTTCCGCTGAACTTCATCCGCTCAGCAGTGGCGCCCGTGATCAGCGCCGGTGTGATAATCGCGAACATCAGCTGGTAGATCATGAAGGTCATCTGCGGAATCGTTCCGGCATAGTCGGCATTCGGTTCCGCTCCCACGCCACGTAAAAAAGCGTGCTCGAACCCGCCAATGACCGGCCCGTTCCCGCCGAAGCACAGGCTGTATCCCACCAGCGCCCACAGCACTGTGATCAGCGCCATGAGCGCGAAGCTTTGCATCATGATCGCCAGCGTATTTTTCCGCCGCACGAGCCCGCCGTAAAAGAGAGCCAGTCCCGGTCCGGTCATCATCAGCACCAGCGCGGCACTCACCAGCATCCAGGCATTGTCGGCGTGAGATTCTGCCTCGGCTGTCCGCTGCTCGAGTTCCGCCAGTTTTTCGTTAACAGCCTTTGAACTCTGTGCTGTCACACGGGCTGCTGCACGGGAATTTCCAGTAGAAGAAGGAGTTACGAGTGGAGCGGGGGACTGTTGCGCGAAGAGGGGCAGAGCGGCAAGCACCATGGTCAAAAGGAAACAGCACTTCCATCCCACCTGCCTCATATATATTTCCGCTCCCCTGCGTCTGGATTGGCGACGGCTCGGTCGTTGTCAAAGTAAAAGGCTTAGTCGGGGACCCGCTAATTTGCCGCCTGAATTATACGCGCCGATGCCCGGCGTCACAGTTAGAAATATTCATGCCGCCGATTCGTTTTTCTGATGTTTCTGCGGTCCAACGCAGAAATCTTGAGGTTTGTTTGGTCCCCCGTACAGCGGTGGCGCTTGCGCGAGCACTTCACATCACTGTTGTTCCGAGCCCTTCGGCTTCCCGATCCTTTGTGTGTCCTCGACCAAAAACAGCAGGAAGTGGCTGAAGCTGTGGCGTCGGTGGTATCGCTGCCCGGCGAAATTGCAATACCAATCGGCGCCTATGGGCAGCCAGAGAGGCGAGTGGGTCTTGCGAAATTCTACCGGGCCATATTCGATCAACTGGTGGTCACGCAGCAGCCGGAATTCTGGCACGGACCGCACCATGTCCGCCTCCATCGCGAGGATCTGAGCGCTCTCCACGTCAATCCAGGCCCGCCCTTTCAAGCGGACCGGAAAAGACATTCCGTTTACGCGCCACACGCGCATCTCGCTCGTGCGGTCGTCGCGCTGGCGATAATGGACCAACCACGCCGGTTTGCCGCGCCACTGCCCGCGGCCCTCGCAGATGAAATCGTATTCTTCACGGAAATAGGGATGAAAAACCAGCGCCAGCATGGCGAGTCCCGTGGTGGCAAGATGAGCTGGGAAGTGCTGTGTCGAAACCGAGCCGTCGCGGTATTCCTGGACGTCCAGCCCTCTCTTGCCGACCTGCCGTATGGACACCAAATAGTTGAATATCCGCGTCTCCCTCGAAATCTGTACTCCGAGTGAACTAAGGCTTACGTGCTCCATTTCTTCAGTGGCGGTGAAGCGATCGACATTTCTCACGAGTTCTTCGACGCGAGCGCCTGCTGCCTCGGTCACCTGGTTGAGCGCGCAGCTTGCGTCAGCATTCACCGCCGGCTTTTCTTCGTCCACATCCGGCGGCGCCCAATTCGTTTCCGTCTCGGGAGCAATCGGCGGAAGTGACGCCTCGCTCGCGCCAGAGGGAGCACTCCCGGACGCAGCACGCGCCGCGGCACTCGCGGTTCCCCCAATCGCTCCTCCCGATTTCGGATGATCCGGCGCCCGCAGCATCTCCATCAGCTTTCTCGCTGTTGCAGCCTGCGGCACGTTTGGCTGCTCGTGGACGAACTGTTCGAGCGTCGCCAATGCCGGTTCCCGTTCGCCAAGCGCTGCCTGAGCTTGTCCCAGGAGGAATCTCACGCTCCCCGCCTTTTCCTGCCCCACCCGGAGAGCTTCTACGCAGTGCTCCTGCGCCTTTTTGTATTCGCCCTGCTGAAAATAGGAGGCACCCGCAAGCCAGTGAGCTCGCCATGAATTTGGTCTCAAGCCGGCGCTTTGTTCCAGCGATAGGATCGCGTGTTGGTAATCCTTCTGCAAGAATTCCACTTCTCCCAGCGCCTGGAGAGCCGCAGCATGCTTCGGCGCGAGAGCCACGGTTTTTTCCAAATATCCGCGCGCTTGTGCCGTATCATGTCGCCGCATCCACAGAAGACCCATCAGATAGTTCACATCGGGAAAGCTCGGCGCAAGCTGCAGCGCCCGCTTCAAATGTGCTTCCGCCTCCTCCAGCCTGTCTGCTTGCAGCGCCTGCAACCCCTTTTCCGTCTCCTTCAGGGCCTTTGGTGCAAGCACCGGCGCCCCCGGCGATTGCCGCAGCCCGATTGCGCCGAGATCTGCCGTCATCACAATCTCCACGTACTCCGTCTCTCCGTCGGCAGCGATGATCGCCTGCTGCTGGGCCGTTTGGTATCCGGGAGCACTCACTTCGACCGTGTAATCGCCCGCGTGCAGACCGGTGAACAGCGCTTGACCGGCGTCCCTAGTGTTTGTAGTGCTGTTCGTCAATCGGCTTGCGGAACGCAACGTGACACTCGCAAGGCGCGACATCGGAGAACCGTCAGAATCTTTCACGCGCACCAAAATCTGCCCGGATGCACCGGTCCCGGCCACCGTCGGGATTTGCGCGCGCGCAGCCTTCGGACCCGCAAGAAGACCCAGGCTGGCAAGTGCCCAGAAGAGTTTTAACGACAAACAGCGGTTACCACACCCCATGGCGTTTCCCGTCGTCGAGCCCCATTCTGATGCGTCTACTCTGTATCTGACGGTCGTGACTGTCAATTGGCTCGTGTAGCGCCGAGTCCTCAGCATGTCTGTCCTCACTCATTAGGCAAACACAATTTCGCGGATCAGAGCTCAACGGGCCCCGAGCGGCGTAGCATGTTTCCGGCAGGCACTTCTTGTCTCACGCCGCGGGCATCGTATAATGCATCGCGGCCCGCTGGCGGTGCTCCTCGCATCCCAAGCGAAGCGAGGAGGCAAGCCGCGGGGGAAGAGCGGTTCTACTCAACCATCATGATCGATCGCGCTCCCATGGAGATAAACGTTCGCGATTCCGCCGGGGTGTCGATTCTCGATGTGCGCGGCCGACTCACCATTGGTGAGCCCAGCGAACAGCTGCACGAAGCCCTCCAGGCCGCCATGCAGCGCGGTGCGAGAAAGATCATCGTCGAACTCAATGGCGTTCCGCAGATCGACAGTTCCGGCATCTCCACGCTCGTGCGCATTTCCATTAAACTGAACCGCGAAGGCGGAGCGCTGCGGCTTGTTTGCGGTCCGGGCCGGGTACGCGACGCCCTCACGGTCACCCGTCTTGTCGAAGCCATTCCGACGTACGAATCGGAATCCTCTGCCCTCGCGAACTTTGTTTGAGAACGCTTCCTCGGCTGACAAATGCAGCGGCAACTTCTTCTGTGATAGTCTCCGCACATGAAACAGCTTGGGCGCATGTTTTTCTCTTCCTGCCTTCCTACAACGAGCAAGCCCGAAGGAAGAGAATTTTGATGGAAATGTTTCGAAGTGGGCGTTGGATGTGGCGGAGAGAGTTGAATAATGATGCTTTTCGCCTCTGACTAGCTGCCCTTCTTCAATTCCGCAAGGACCAGCTTGGCCACTTCTTTTAGAGTCTCGAATACTCCCACCCCTTGAATGGCCACGCCTTCCAGTACCGGCTCGCCTTTCTTTCGAAGCTGCTTGGTCAGCTCCGGAACGGGCATGGCGTTCGGCAGGTCGCGCTTATTCAACTGCAGCACGTAGGGAATAGTGTCGAAATTCAGATTGTGCTCCTTCAGGTGCTCCTGAAGGTTTTCCATGGTCTCGAAATTCGCGTCCAGCCGCTCTTCCTGGGAATCCGCGACGAACACCACGCCGTCCGCGCCTTTCAGGATCAGCTTGCGGCTGGCCTCATAAAACACCTGCCCGGGCACGGTATAGAGATGAAACCGGGTCTTGAAGCCGCGGACAGTCCCCAGGTCCAGAGGAAGGAAGTCAAAGAAGAGAGTGCGATCCGTCTCTGTTGCCAGAGACACCATTTTGCCTTTTTGGTTCTGTCCGGTGTGGTCGTAAACCCACTGCAGGTTGGCGGTCTTTCCGCCCAGACCTGGACCGTAGTACACAAGCTTGCAGTTGATTTCGCGTGCAGGAAAGTTGATGAAAGGCACTTGTAGTCAACCAGAACTCGGCCACAAACTTATAGCATACGCGGCGCGGGCAGGCCAATCTTCCCGCCGCGGTTGTCGCCAGCTCGGTACTCACACCTAGTTTCTGCGAGAATGCCTATAATTAGATGTGCTATTTTCGTACCCTGCCTCCGGGAGGTAACGCTTCACGGAGGGAAGGGCGCCGTGCCTGCCCTTACGCGCTCCCGCCCGGCCATGTTCCTCCTCGTTGACGCGGAATGCCTGCTCTGCTACGATTCGCGCCATGGCAAAAGCGCGGAAGCCCTCCTCAGGGTCAGGGCGTCCCAGCAAGGGCGCGGCGCGGAGTCACTCCAAGTCACAGAATAAAAAGAACTTAGGTTCTCCTCCGCCCGCACAGCGCGGGGGTGTGGAACTGGTCGATCCTCGCGTTCAGGCTCAACTCAAGCTCTACGACGAAGCCCTGGCGCTGTTTCACCAGCAGAAATTCGCTCGAGCCAAACAGGAACTGGAAAAAGTTCTTGAAGGACCCAGCAAAGAACTTGCTGATCGCGCGCGCATGCACGTGCGCATCGCAGAACAGCGGATGAAGCCTTCGCATGAGGAGAATCCTCGCACGGCGGACGAACATTATCAGCGCGGCGTGGCGATGATGAATATCGGCCGGTGGGACGACGCGCGGGAAAGCCTCATCAAGGCCCGCAAAGCTTCCCCGAAGGCCGACTACATTCATTACGCGCTCGCGGCGCTCGACTGCCTCACCGGAGAAGCCGATTCCGCGATGGCCAATCTCAAGGTCGCCATCCAGCTTCGTCCGGAGAATCGCTATCACGCGCGGAATGATGAAGACTTCGCCTTCTTGCAGGAAGATCCGCGATTCACCGAACTGCTGTATCCGGAAAAAGACGGCACCGCGGGTTGATCCAGCGTGATTCGTTTCTCTCGATTGCTCTTCGGTTGCGCGTTTTTGCGCTCTTCGCTCACGTTGTGCTTAAGTCTATTCCGCAGAAAGCAGACGGAGCCGTCTTCTAGGTTCATCTGGTGGAAAAAAGCGCCTCGAAGCCAAAACCTCTCTCTCGCGGTTTCCGCGTCGTCGCTTTCGGCGGGGGCACGGGTCTTTCCACGCTTCTCCGCGGCCTCAAAGAGCATGTTGTGCGCCGCCGTGACGAACGCCCCAACTCCGAGCGTCCCATCGTCGACCTGACCGCCGTCGTCACGGTCACCGATGATGGCGGCAGCTCGGGCCGCTTGCGCCGGGAAAATCGCGTTCTGCCTCCCGGCGATATCCGCAACTGCATGGTGGCTCTTTCAAAAGATGAGGCTCTGCTGGGGCGGCTGTTTCAGTATCGCTTTCACGCCGGGCGCGGCCTGCGCGGTCATAATTTCGGGAATTTGTTTCTCGCGGCGCTCACTCACGTCACCGGAGATTTCGTCGAAGCCGTCCGCGTTAGCAGCAAAGTCCTCGCCATCCGCGGCCGTATCTTTCCCTCGACAGTTTCGAATGTCCACCTCGTAGCCACGCTCGAAAACGGCCGCACCGTTCACGGGGAAACGCGCATCACCGCGAGCCGCGCGCCCATCAAGAAGCTGGCCCTCTCGCCTCGTCGAGTCCGCCCTCTTCCCGCGGTCATCGAAGCCATTCGTGACGCTGACCTGATTCTCCTCGGCCCCGGTTCGCTCTACACCAGTATTCTTCCTAATCTCTTGATTCCTGAAATCGCGTCCGCTATCGCTAAGTCCGAGGCACCGCGGGTTTACATTTCCAATCTCATGACCCAGCCTGGCGAAACCGCGGGCTATGCCCTTGCCGACCACCTTTGCGCCATCCAGCGTCATACCCCCTGCCGCGTTGTCGACTGGGTCGTGGCCAATCGCCAGCCCGTCTCACCCGATGTTGCCCGGCGCTACCGCACGCAGGGTGCCGAGCAAGTCCCCGTCAATCTCACCGAGCTGCGGAGGCTTGGCTATCGCGTGGTTCTGGACAATCTGCTCGAGGAGCACGGCGTCATCCGTCACAATCCGAAGCGCCTCGCTCTGCTGCTCATAGAGGAATTCCTCTCTTCGCCTTCCTCCTCCCGGCGTTGAGCCCGTTTCCTTCTCGAGGAATTTCTCTCATCTTCGGATCCCCATCTGCAGAGGCAAGTCTTGCAGTCTCTTAGGCTCACTTCACATTGCATTTATGAAGTCTGCCGGAGATGCGTCGAAGATGGACTTGTGATTTGCGCTGCAGAAGTAGTAGGTCTTACCCCGATAGACGGACTTCGGTGCGCTCGCTGGATCAATAGCCATGGAGCACACCACACAGAGCGGGTGATTGTCCATTGAAGCGCGTAGTTTAGTATAGACCGCGTTTGAATCCGGGTTCATCCAGCCTTGACCCTGGTATTCCACGTCGTAGGCAGCTTGCTTGGCGAGTTCGCGGCCGTAATAGCGCTCGACAACGCGCAGCGCAAGATCAATGCCGGAGGAGAGCCCGCCTGCGGAGGCGAGATTGCCGTCTTCGACGAACCTGGCGCCACGCTTGACCCGGATATCCGGATACTTCCTGGCAAAGTCGATATACGAGCCGTGATGAGTGGTAGCGGCTTTGCCTGCCAACAAGCCGGTCTGCGCCAGCAGATATGCACCCGTGCAAACCGACATGGTTACGTCGGCGGTCTTTGCTGACTTGCGAATCCATTCCAGCACTGCTTCGCTTGGTGCGCTCTGTGCCGGGATGACGATAACTTTCGGCGCAGGAGCGGTTTCAAGCACGTAGTTGGGTATGATTTTCATCCCGCCGCTTACTTGGATAGGTTTGGTTGTTTCGGATACGCAAGCACGTTCGTGCAAAAGTGAATTTTGCCACTTGCATTCGCACTTCCGGCTCCGATGACGATATCGTTGAGTGCGAAGATATTTCCCGAGGAGGTCTTCGCTTCAAGAGTCGCAGGCGGTACCGCGAAAAGGCCTTGATCGAAGTTGCTGCCCCTTTCTCCCCAGGCTCGCCGGCCATTTTTGTCTCCGCCCAGATTGTTCGTTCCAAGGAACTTGAGGGACAAAAGCTCTTCTGCTACGGTGCGGCCTACTTGAAATGACTCAAGAAAGCATGGACTACGCGCTCCAGATTCTTCGATTTTCCAATTTCCCTATGCCACTTGCCACCCTCTACCCGCCATTCCCTCTTCCTGTTACCGTTGCACGGGCCCTCGGACACCCCTAGTTGTGGAGAGGCCATGTCGACATTGGGACTTATTGAATACCAGGACGCTGGCCCGGAAGTTCGCGCCGTTTACGACGACATCGTGGCCACGCGCAAGACCGACTGGATCAACAATTTTTGGAAGGCCATCGCGCACGACCCCGTCACTCTCAAGCGCACCTGGGAAAGCATCAAGCAGATCATGGCCCCGGGGGCTCTGGACCCCCTGACCAAAGAATTGATCTACGTCGCCGTCAGCGTAACGAACAATTGCGCGTACTGCATCGCCTCACACACTGTTTCCGCCCGCAACAAGGGCATGACCGACGCCATGTTCAATGAACTTCAAGCCGTGATTGGCATGGCCAACGAAACCAACAAGCTCGTCACCGGTTATCAGGTCGAAATCGACTCCCAATTCCGGCCACCACTCCCTCGTTAGGACTTTTTTTGTGCCTTCCGCGGCCTGCCCGTTAGGACAGTGTTCCTTCGTAGTACGCTTGTACTATAGCTGCCGTTCTCCCTCCAAGAAGAAGATATATGAGGTTGAGAAAGGCCCAGCTTTCTCTCAGGGCCTCCCAAAATTTTTTCTTCGCGGGTGAGCATCTCATGTCGTCGATTCTTAGAGAAAACGAACTCCCAGCCGGCGCGCCTGCAAATTCCACGGCACGCCCCGCCGCAAATGGCACCCGGTCCGATGAAACCGCAAACAGGCCCCAGCCCGTCGCCTTGGAAGTTCCGGTTACGGTGAACGGGGCGCGCGCGGTGGATGGTAGCGACAAGCGCGAGCCATTTTCTGAGACCACGAAAACGGTTCTGGTATTTGGCAACGGCGCGGTGATCCGCCTGGCCTCCCCGGTAGCTGCGGGACAGTTGCTCTTCCTGACCAACGAGAAAACGAAAAAAGAAGTGGTGTGCCAGGTCGTCAAATCCAAGAACTATCGCAACGTCAGCGGCTACGTCGAACTTGAATTCACTGAGCCCGTTGTCGGCTTCTGGGGCATGCGTTTTCCCGGAGACCGCAATACTCAGCCGTCTCCTGCTTCCGTGCCGTCCGCGACGCCTTCTCCTGCAACAAGAATTCCAGTAACCCAACCTCTAGCAAGGCCCGCCGAACCGAAGCCTGCGGATTTGAAACCGGCTGTGCCCGGGGCCCCGAAACTGCAAATGCCGCTGACGCAAAAACCGGTTGCGCCGGTCGTGCCGATCACGTCAGCTCCGAAGCCGTCAGTTCCGGTTGCCTCCGTGCTTGCGGATACTGCAGCCTCGCTACTCACGCCGGTATCGACAGGCCCCTTCACCCCTGCTTCCCCGCTGAACACGCCGGACCCCGCGCCCACTGCCGGCGATAATTCGAGCGAAGCTCTCAAGCTGCAAACCGCGCGGCTTCAAGAACAATTGTCGTCCATCGCGTTCGACGAATCCCCGGCGTCGAAGCCTGTTCAACAGCCGGCCGCAGCCCTCCCCGCGAATCCAAATGTGACTCCGGAAGAGGCAGCCAAAGTCTTCGACATCGCAAAATCGGATCCTCTCCCTCTCAAGACGATGTCGTCCGCAAAAAGTTCTCCGCTGCCATTGCAGACTTCGCTGGATGCGGAGGAAGTCAAAATCCCCGCCTGGCTCGAGCCGCTTGCTCGCAATTCGGCCGCTCCAGTTTCCACGCAGGAATTGATCGAGCGGGAAAAAGTCAGACACGCGGTAGAATTAGCCGGGCGCGAAGTGCCCGCGGTGGAACCAACAACTCTGGCGGAATCGGCTATTGCGAGCACCCCGGTAGTTGAGGCCCCAGAATTCCGCTCCAATTCATTGATGGAAGAGAACGTCTTCCAGGAACCGTCTCCGGGTGGCTCCAAGAAAGGCATTTGGCTCGCCACGGTTGCAGCAAGCATCGCCATAACCTTGGCCGCTGGCGCCTGGTACATGCGCCAGCAGTCCGGACCCGAACAGGCTTCAGTAGCACCACCCCCGGCTCATTCAGCGAGGCCTGCGTCCGTCCCGTTCCAGCTCCCGGCCAGGGGCCTCCCTGAAACACAGCCCAGTGCCACGACGAATTTGGCCGCTGCGGCGCCAGTCTCCACGGTTTCTTCCACTCCGGTCACACCGGCACCCGCCCCGGCGAAAACGCGCGAAGAAGTGAAGGGCGCTGCAACCTCGGCTACTGCGGTCGTAGTGTCCGAGCGCACCCCGCAGCCCGCGCCCAAGAAGAACGTGCTTGGTAAGGTCCGTCTCTCCACTCCGAAGGTAACGCGCGCCGCCCGTAGCCAGGATAACAGTGAAGCCGCGCCGAACCTTGGCGGTGAATCGGTCGTTTCGAATGGAGAAGCCATCGGGTCGGTGCTTGGCGGATCAAGCGCGCCTCAACCAGCCGCCCCCGAAGCTCCGTTGCCCATCGGCGGAGACGTCAGGCCCGCGAAAATGATCTCCTCGGTTCCCCCGCTCTATCCGCCCTTGGCGAAGAGCCAGCACGTCTCTGGCGACGTAAGGATCGACGCGCTCATCGACGCCAACGGACGCGTTACGGCGATGAAGGTCGTCTCCGGGCCCACGCTGCTCCACCAGTCGGCCATGGATTCTCTGCGGCAATGGAAATACCAGCCGGCGACGCTCGACGGCAAGCCCGTCCCGATGCATCTAACGGTGACGCTTCAGTTCCGTCTGCAGTAGCAGTCTTATTTTCCTCTTTGAATGCCTGCTCGAGGCTCTAGGCTTTGGGGTCGGGCACGAATTCATAGCCAATCCCTCGAATGGTTAGCAGGTGGCGCGGATTGGACGGTTCGCGTTCCAGGTATTTCCGCAAGCGCACTATGAAATTGTCGATGGCCCGCGTGTCGGTATCCTCGTGCAAATTCCAAACGTGCTCTAGGATTGCCGGGCGCGAAACAGGATGTCCCGCGTTTTGAATCAGGTACCGCAGAAGCTCCGTCTCCATCACTGTCAATTGCACGATCTTGCTGCCCGTGTGTAACCGCAGATTTTCAAAGTCTACCAGCTTGTCCCCGAAGCTGTAAGTCTCCGCGGTACCCGCATCCGGCCGCTTGGATCCGGCAGCGGGCCCACCGGCGTCCTGCAGCCACTTTTTGCGCCGCAGCAGGCTTTCAATTCGCGCAATCAGAATCGCCAGGTTGAAGGGTTTCGGCAAGTAGTCATCCGCACCGGATTCGAATCCCTCCAGCACATCCTCGGGACGTCCCCGCGCCGTCAGCATCAGCACGGGAATGTAGTTCTGCGCTTCCCGCAATTCGCGCGCGACGCTGAACCCGTTCTTCCCCGGAAGCATCACGTCCAGCACCAGGACGTCGAAGCCCTCCTTCTCTTTCAACAGCCGCCGCAGTGCGTCTTCGCCATTGTCGGTCACTTCCACGGAATGTCCTTCCGCTTCCAGGTTAAACCGAAGCCCCTGCGCCAGATGCGTTTCATCTTCGACGACAAGTATCCGGCTCATGCTCGATAGACCCTTGGGAGGCGGAGTGTGAAGGTGCTGCCTCGACTCTCTCCTTCGCTCTCGACGAATGCATCCCCGCCGTGATGCCGGGCAACCGAGCGCACAATGAACAGGCCCAGGCCGGTTCCCTTGACGGAGCCCCCGGCACGCCCTTGCACGCGATAGAAGCGTTTGAAGATTCGCTTCAATTCAGTCCGGGGGATGCCAATGCCGCGATCCTGCACACGCAGCGAAACGGTATCGAGGTCGGGTGTCAGCACTTCCACAATTACGTCTTTTTTCTCCCCCGAATACTTGACCGCATTGTCCAGCAGGTTAAACACCGCAGTTCGAAGCTCTTCCTGATTTCCCCGCACCATGATTTCATCCCCTGGATTGGAGTCGAGCCGCAGGGCTTCCAGAGGTAAGTTGTGACGAAGCCGCGCAAGTTCCAAGGTGTCCCGGACCAGCGTAACGAAGTCCACTTCCTCCCAGTTTTTTCGGTTGCGGCGGTTGCGCGCCTCGCCGGCTTTCAGCACTTGTTCGACGGTGCCCAGCAGCCGGTCGGTATCTTCCAGCATTATGCGGTAAAACTCGCGTCGCTGCTTTTCGTCCAGTTGCCGCTTGTTGAGCGTCTCCAGATACAAACGCATCGAGGCGATAGGCGTCTTGAGCTCGTGCGTGACGGCATTCAGAAAGCTGTCGTGCTGCTCATTTCTGCGGATTTCGCGAACCAGAAAAATCGTATTCACCACCAAACCCGCGATGATCACTCCAAAGAAAACGACTCCCAGAATGAGCGGCACGACCCGCCGCCAGTTTAAGACTATCCAGGTGACATTGAGCACCACCGCGAGCGTGACCAGGCACACGCCCAAGGTGATAAAGAACGCAATCGCTTTTGTGCGAGTTGTGATGCGCATTGCGGATGCCGCTCAGTTGATTGTAGAGAAGCATGCCATAAAACAGAAACCGCGGGCGGAGCTGCCCGCGGTTTCTGTTTTATCATTCGCTTCTGTTTCCGATTGGGTTCAGTCCCCGGAAACGGTGTGTAACATTTCGTCGGCCTTGCCAGCTTCCGCTGGGATTACAGGTTTTGCTTCCCTCGCCGGCTTCAGCCGCGGCACCTTGATGTCCCAGGCGAGACCCAGCGTGCGCAGAGCGGAGATTCCGTACCAATTCAGGTCAACCTCATACCAGGCCAGCCCGTGGCGCGCCGATTGCGGCGATGCATGATGATTGTTGTGCCAGCCTTCTCCGAAAGTGAGTATCGCCACCCAAAAACTGTTTGTTGACAGGTCCCCCGTCAGAAAACGTTGCGAGCCCCACATGTGTGTCGCGGAATTCACCAACCACGTGGCGTGAAGTCCCACAACCGTGCGCAAGAAGGTTCCCCAGAGGAAGCACGACCATCCCCCAACGGCAAGCAACACCGCTCCCAGCACCGTGAGCGGTACCCAGTGCCACTTGCTGATCCACATTTGAAATTTGTCTTTGCGCAGATCCGGGACAAACGGCAGCAACTCGGCCGTGTTGCTGTGCATCGCCTTGCCGGTCAAGATCCATCCCATATGCGACCAAAAGCCGCCGTCTCGCGGCGAGTGCGGATCTCCCTCTTTGTCCGTATTCTGATGGTGAATCCGGTGCGTTCCCACCCAGGCAACTGGCCCGCCTTCGAGAGCTAGCGCGCCGCATACCGTCAGAATGTACTCCACCCATTTCGGAGTCTTGTATCCGCGGTGTGTCAACAGCCGGTGGTAACCCATCCCGATTCCCAGGCTTCCCGAAATCCACCACAACCCCAAAGACAATGCCAGCGCTTTCCAGCTAAAGAAAAATAACGCCGCGATTGCTCCCACGTGAAACAGGGCCATAAAAAGCGTCGTCGTCCAATTGATTGGCTCGCTAAATGATCTGTCCCGTTCGATTATGCTCATGACTCTCGTGTCCCTTATAATTGTTGTTTCCCGCTTCACACCTGACGTTAGCACGCGGCAGAAACTGACTCTGTAATAGTTCTGTAATTCCTCCCCGCCGGTTTCATGAACCCAAACAATTGCTCCTGACTCAATTTGCGACAGCAGGCGTCTCGAAACGAAACACCTCCGCATGCTGTCTCCTTCTCCCACGGCGATTCTTTCCTCTGTCCGCGTTTCCGCGTGGCTATCCCTTGCAGGTAGGGAAGCAGGTTCGTATACTGACGCCCCGGCCAAATGGCAGGTCCGGCGGGAGGGTAGCCCGCCCGCGTTTACCCACCTTGGCCTTCATATTTCGCCTGCACCTTTGTTGCAGGCCGAGCCGCGAAACGAAGAAGGAGATCTCCGCATGTCGCTTGCGCCTGCACCGGAAGAGATGAATGTCTACCAGAACGCCGAAGCGCGCTTCGAAGTGGCTGCAACCAAATTGGGCCTCGAGCAAGGCATCTACCGCTACCTGAAATACCCGAGCAAAGAGATCACGCTTTATATCCCGGTAGGCATGGACAACGGCCAGCTCGAAGTGTTCATCGGATATCGCGTCCTGCATTCCACTGTGCGCGGTCCGGGAAAGGGCGGAATTCGCTTTGCCCCCGACGTCTCCCTCGATGAAGTGCGCGCCCTGGCCACTTGGATGACCTGGAAGTGTGCGGTCGTCAACATCCCCTTTGGCGGCGCGAAGGGCGGCATCATTTGCGACCCTCGGAAGATGTCGCGCGGGGAGCTCGAACGCATGACCCGCCGATACACCGCAGAGCTTGCCAACTGGCTCGGTCCGGAGCGCGATGTGCCTGCGCCCGATGTTGGTACAGGTGAGCAAACTATGGCGTGGGTGATGGACACCTACGCAATGCACGTCGGCCAGGCAACCACCGCGGTGGTGACTGGCAAACCCATCGAGCTCGGCGGGTCTCGCGGGCGCCGCGAAGCCACCGGCCGCGGCGTGATGATCTGCTGCGACAAAGCGCTCGCTAAACTGGGTATCAAGAAAGACGGCTGCCGCGTCATCATTCAGGGTTTCGGTAACGTTGGCTCTCTAGCCGCCTCGCTTATGCAGAAGGCCGGCTACAAAATAATTGGGCTTGCCGATATCGGCGGCGGGCTGTACAACGAAAAGGGTCTTGACGCCGTCAAGGTGGTTGACTGGGTCTACACCCAGAAAAAAAGCCTCCAGGATTTTCCCGGCGGAGGGACAAAAATGTCCGCGCGCGATGTCCTCTTCCAGCCCGGTGACATCGTCATCCCGGCGGCCATCGAGAACCAGATCACCCAGGAGAACGCCTCCCAGGTGCAAGCCAGGATTCTCTGCGAAGGCGCGAACGGTCCCACCACTTGGCAGGCCGACGCCATCATCGACGCCAAGGGAATCTTCACGGTGCCTGATATTCTTGGAAACGCTGGCGGCGTCACCGTAAGTTACTTCGAGTGGGTCCAGGACCGCCAGGGCTTCTTCTGGCGCGAGAGCGAAGTCAATGAGCGCCTGCTCGATGTGATGGAAAATGCCTTCGATGAAGTGGTACGCTACGCGGAAGCGCACAAGGTCAACAACCGTATCGCCGCTTATATGCTCGCGATCGACCGCGTGGCCAGCGCTTTGAAGTTGCGTGGGATTTACGCCTAGTTTCCAGGTTGCGCGGTGTGTCTCCCGCTGCGCAGGGTGACAAACAATATTCGAACCGTTTCGGCCCGGAACTTTCTCCGGTCCAGGTTGCCCGGCCATGTGAAAAGCGAAGAACAGCACCGCCGCGAGATTTGCATCGCGGGGCGCTGGATGTACGACGGTGGATTCATCGTCGCCTGCGAGGGCAATCTCTCCGTTCGTCTCGACGAGGGCCGCGTCCTCACAACACCTACCTGCATGAACAAAGGCGCTCTCTCTCCCGAAGATCTCGTCATCACTGATCTCGACGGCCGCCAGCTTGCCGGTGATCGTAAGTTCTCTTCCGAAATCGCCATGCATCTCCTTTTCTACCGCATGCGGCCGGACGTAAACGCCATTTGTCACGCGCATCCGCCAACCGCAACCGGATTCGCCGTCGCCGGTCGTGCTCTCAACCAGGCGCTGCTCCCCGAAGTGATCATCGGCCTTGGGCAGATTCCGCTGGTGCGCTACGCCACGCCGGGAACTCCCGAGCTCGGCGCCGCCCTTGAGCCCTTTGTGCCTCACTACGATGCGCTTCTTCTCGCCAATCACGGTGCGGTCACGTGTGGTCCGGACATGCTCACTGCCTTCTTCCGGATGGAAACCATCGAGCACTTCGCAAAAATCACGCTGGCCGCGGAGCTGGCCGGCGAGCCGGTTCTGCTTTCCAGTCGTGAAGTCGCCAAGTTGATGGCCGCCCGCGCGCGGTACTTCGTCACTCCCCCGCCCGGCGGTGGCGCCGAGTTGCCGGAAACCTGCGAGCGCGGCGAAGCCGACGGCGATCAGGTTTCGCTGACGCGCGATGAATTGGACGCGCTCATTGACGAAGCCGTCCGCAAAGACCGCGCCCGCCGCTAGCGCGCCTCTTATTCCTCAATTGAATTCGCAAGATTCGATAAATGCTCTTTGACGCGTTTGCGGTATGCTCCTCTCCTGCCACTGGCGGCGACCCCTTTGTGCCGCGTCAAGGAGCATTTCGATGAGCGACTCTGTTGCATTCTTCCAAGCCGTTCAGAGCGGTGACGAAAACAAAGTAAAGGCTCTCCTCGACGCCGAGCCCTCGCTGGTGAGCGCAAGAAACGAGCGCGGGCAGTCCGCCATCCTCGCGGCGATCTACAACGGGAGAAACGCCATTCGCGATCTGCTCCTGGCTCGTGGTGTTCCGCTGGAACTTCACGAAGCCGCCGCGGCTGGTCAGCTCGAGCGCGTAAAGCAGCTCGTCGAAAAAAATCTTGCGCTTGCGAAGAGCTACTCTCCCGACGGATTTCCCGTGATGGCTCTGGCCGCCGCATTTGGCCAAGAAGCCGTCGCGAAATATCTGCATGTGCAGGGCGCGGACGTAAACGCGGCGGCGACCAATGGCACCGGCTATAACGCGCTCACCGGCGCGGTGGCGAGCGGGCACGGCGGGATCGCGGCATGGTTGCTCGCGAACGGCGCGGACGCGAGCTATCGCTATGGGCCCGGCTACACTCCCTTGCTCGAGGCCGCGGCGAACGGCCGCCTCGATATGGTAAAGATGCTGCTCGATCATGGCGCCGATTTGAAGGCCCGCAGCAACGACGGAAAAACCGCCTTGAGCCTTGCCGAAGCGCGAGGCCACAAACAAGTTGCCGAATTTCTTCGCGCTCGCGGCGCCTCCTGACAATTCGTTCCCAAACTTCCAATACACGTCATTCCGAGGAGCGGGTCTGCGAGCGACGAGGAATCTCTCTTCTGCCTTGTTTTTTGGCCAAGCGTATCCCACTTCTTGCACTGACTTACGGATGCGATTAGGCTTGCGGAGCAATGCGTACCATGTCGCTAACTCTTGCCCGGTCAACTCTCGCCCTCATCTCCCTGTTGTTACCCGCTCTGTTTGTTTCCGGGCAAGGAAAGGGAGGTTCCATGACTTTCCAGATGACCAGCACTGCCTTTTCGTCTGCGGAAATGATTCCCAGGAAATTTACCTGCGACGGCCCGGACATCTCGCCGCAATTAGCATGGAATGAGCCGCCGGCCGGAACACAAAGCTTTGTCCTCATCGTGGACGATCCCGACGCGCCTGTCGGGACCTGGGTGCATTGGGTCCTGTACGACCTGCCGCCAAGCGCCCGGTCGCTTGACGAAGCCGTACCGAAGCAGGAACAACTCCCCAGTGGTGCCCGCCAGGGCAGAAACGATTTCGGAAAAATTGGCTACGGCGGCCCCTGCCCGCCTCCGGGCAAGCCGCACCGCTACTTCTTCAAGCTCTATGCGCTCGATGCCAAGCTAAATCTGAAGCCCGGCGCAACCAACGCCGGCCTCGAGCGCGCCATGAAAGGTCACATCCTCGCCCAAGCCGAACTCATCGGCCGCTACGGCCGCTAGCTTTTTTCGCCTTCATTGAGGGCGCCGTCAACCTGTCTGTCCCCGGTTGACGCATCGCGGGCTCTGGCGTACTGTCGAGTCGCCTCGACGCACAAAGTCGCCATGCATTTTCCCATCTACTTGCACGTCGGCTCCCTCCGTCTCCATCCGCATTGGATTTTTGAAACGCTTGCCTATGCCGTCGCTTTTCGGTTTTATCTCTGGCTCCGCCACCGCAACGGAGACGCCATTGACGCTTCCGGGCGCTGGTGGGTCATCGCCGCAGCTGCCATCGGCGCCGTGATCGGCAGCAAACTGCTTTACTGGTTTGAAGACCCGCGACTTACGCTTCAGCATCTGCGCGACCCGGAATTCCTGCTGGGTGGAAAAACAATCGTGGGCGCGCTCCTCGGCGGACTGCTTGCCGTCGAATGGACAAAGACGCGCCTCGGCATCACCCGGCGTACGGGTGACCTTTTTGCTTTGCCCCTCTGTGTGGGCATCGCCATCGGCCGCATTGGCTGTTTCCTTACCGGGATCGAAGATCATACCGCCGGCGTTGCTACCTCCCTGCCCTGGGGCGTGAATTTCGGTGACGGCGTTTCTCGCCATCCAACGCAGATCTACGAAATTCTCTTCATGATTGTGCTTGCCGCCGTCATTTCAGTAATTTCACGCAAGCCCTATCAGGAGGGCGATCTCTTCAAGATTTTCATGGTCGGCTATTTTGCGTTTCGCCTTGCCGTCGATTTCCTGAAGCCAGACGTCCGCGTTTTCCTGGGCTTATCTTCGATTCAACTGGTTTGCCTGGCGATGTTAGCCTTTTACGCTCGGGACGTTCTCCGCTGGACCAGCGGTAAGCGGCAACTCTCGCAATCCGCCGCCACGGCCAGTCTTTCTCGGCACGGAGAAGCGTCTTGAATAAGGAGAATACGGATGATTCCGGCGTCCAATCCAAGTAAGCCCGGAAAATCAAAGGTTGTCCCAATACTTCTGACTGTCGTGTGCGGGCTGCTGCTTGCCGGAGGTTCGTGCTTCGGCTTCATCAACACTCTAAATTTCAATGGCCACAGCAAACCAATGAACACCGTGTACGCCGTGGGCCTCGCCGCGGGAGTGGTCGCTGTTTTGGCCGGTTGCATCTGGGCCATCGTGGCTTTCGTCCGGTTTCTCCTCCGACAAAACAAGGAGCCATCATGACAACGCGCGTAAGGCCTTACATTTTTTATGACGTCGCGCTGACAATCTGTTCGACTTGTTTTCGCAAGCTCGAAGGGAAGATCGTTTTCCAGGGCGACAAAGTTTTTCTCCTCAAGCGTTGCCCCGAGCATGGCGCCGAGCGCGTACTGGTAGCTGACGACATCGACTACTACCGCCGCTGCCGCGAAGTCTTTATCAAAAAACCAGAAATGCCCGTCGTCTATAACACGCCGGTCAAATGGGGCTGCCCGTACGATTGCGGGCTTTGCACCGATCATGAGCAGCACTCCTGCCTCTCGCTTGTCGAAGTCACTGATTCGTGCAATTTGCGTTGCCCCGTTTGTTACGCCTCGAGTGGACCCGAGCGCGCGCAGCACCGGCCCTTAGCTTCGATCGAGAAGATGCTCGACGCTGTCGTTCGCAACGAAGGCCAGCCCGACGTCGTGCAGATTTCCGGGGGCGAGCCGACGCTGCATCCCGATTTCTTCACCATTCTCGAAATGGCTCGCGCACGCCCCATCCGCCACCTCATGGTGAACACTAACGGCCTGCGCATCGCCCAGGATGAGGAATTTGTGAAGCGCCTCGCCGAACATCAGTCGGGGTTCGAGATCTACCTGCAGTTCGATTCTTTCGAGCGCGAAGCGCTTCTCGACCTTCGCGGCGGGGACCTGCGTGGCATACGCGAGCGCGCTCTGGAAAATCTCAACAAATATGACATTGCGACGACTCTCGTCGTCACGCTCAAGAAAGGTCTGAACGACGGCGAAATCGGAAAAGTCATCGATTTTGCTTTAACCCAGCCTTGCGTGCGTGGCGTCACCTTGCAGCCCATTCAAGATGCCGGCCGCTTGGAAAAATTCAATCCCGCCTCAGACCGCCTCACGCTCACCGAAGTTCGCCGGAAAATCCTTGAGCAAACAAATGTCTTTCGCGCTGAGGACGTGATTCCCGTGCCCTGCCATCCCGATGCACTGGCGATGGCCTACGCACTCAAGCTTGACGGCAAAGTCGTCCCGCTCACCGGATTGATCGATCCGGACGTGCTGATCAGCGGCGCGCGCAACACCATCGTCTACGAGGAAGAACCGGGAATCCGCGATTGCCTTTTCAAACTCTTTGCCACCAATCATTCTCCCGAATCCGGCGCTGCGTCGTTGCGTGACCTGCTCTGTTGCCTCCCACGCGTGGCCGCTCCCGACGGCGTGACCTACAACAATGTTTTCCGCGTCCTCATCGTGCAGTTTCTCGACGCCCACGCCTTCGATGTGCGCTCCGTGAAAAAAACGTGTATCCATATTGTTCATCCCGACGGCCGGATGATCCCCTTCGACACCTACAATCTTTTCTATCGCGATGATCTTGAAAAAACTCGGCTCGCTCCGCTTCGTGCTTCCATTCTTGCCGCCTCGCCTGCACCAGCGCTGGATTTCCCGGCCGGAAACCTGGCGCGAAGCTCGACGGCTTGATCAAAGGAGGTCTGGTGAACTACGCGCAAATCTTTCCTCGGAAATTTCGTCACTATCCTTTCTGGTCCCAGGCCGCAATCACACTCGGTTCCGCTACGGTTCTCGTCGTCATTTGGAGCGCTTGCGGCGGGTCTCCTCCTCCACCGCCGATTGACCGCGCCTTCTATGACTATCCGGCTCAACGCAAGACTCCGAACGCGCTCGCCTGCAGCCCCGATGGAAAACGCCTCGCCATCGGCGGAGACGACCAGACCGTGCAGATCTGGAATTTTTCGCGCGCGGGGATGATTTCCACTTGGACAGGACATCATGGAGCCGTCACTGCAGTCGCGTTTCGCTCCGACGGAGAGATCGCCGCCTCGACGAGCAAAGACAAAACAGTCAGGCTGTGGGACGTTTCTTCGGGAAAGGAGCTGCGGACGCTCCTGGGCCATACCGCGGCAGTCACCAGCGTCGCATTCAGTCCCGATGGAAGCACGCTCGTCACGGCCAGCGAGGACGAGACCGCGAAGCTCTGGGAAGTTTCCAGCGGCCGGGAGCTTCGAACGCTTGCTGGTCACACCGGCGCAGTAGCCGCCGTTGCCTTTAGCCTCGACGGCAAAACGATTGCCAGCGGCAGCAGCGACAAGTCGCTCCGCCTCTGGAACGCTTCGACGGGAGAACTCGTCCGCACCTTGACCGGTCCGAAAACGCGCATCTCCTCCATTGCGTTTAGCCCCGGCGGAAAACTGCTCGTAGCCGGAACTGGTGAGAACGTTTCGAAGAGGGTTGCGAGCCTCGCGCTTTCGCGCTCCGCGAAACTCTTCGCCTGGGATCCCGAGACCGCACAAAACGTCTATGAATCGGAGCCTTTTTTCAGCTCCGTGACTGCTCTGGCATTTCGTCCTGATGGAGCTTTCTCGATCGGGCGGCGTTTTCTGGCCCATCATGGACCCGCTCGCTCCCTGGCCTATTCCCCGGACAGCGCTTGGCTTGCTTCCGCAGGCGCCGACAACAGGGTCCGCGTTTGGCAAGAACCCTGAAGGGCGAGACGCGTGCGTTGACAGGCGAAGAAAAGGCGGCAATACTGGCGAGCGATGATTGGCCTGCTCCGCGGACGCCTCGCCGAAAAACGACCGAATCAAGTCATTCTCGATGTGGGCGGCGTCGGCTATCTCGTCCAGGTGCCACTCTCGACCTTCGCCGCGCTCGGTGAACTCCATGCCGAAGTCACGCTCCTGATTCACACGCACGTGCGCGAAGATGCGCTGGCGCTCTATGGATTCGTTTCCGCCCGCGAAAAACATTTTTTTGAGATGCTTCTCTCAGCTTCCGGTGTAGGACCTTCGCTCGCTCTGAAAATTCTGTCGGGGATGAGCGTGGACGAACTAGTCCCGGCAATCCGCGGAAGCGACCTGGCGCGCTTGACAAGAATTCCCGGCGTAGGGCGCAAGACCGCAGAGCGCATAGTTGTCGAGTTGAAGGACAAGCTGGAAGCGGTGGCGCTCGAAGCCGAGAGACCGACGGCTGCGTCACCCGCAGGTGTGGAGGCCGACGTCGTTTCCGCGCTGGTGAATTTGGGATATGACGCGCGCACCGCGGAGAGCGCCGTGGGAGAAGCCAAGCGCGAGACGGGCACAGAGAGTTTTGAAAAATTGCTGCGCGCCTCGCTCCAGGCACTGAGCGCGCCGAAGGGCAGAGCCGCTCGGAGCGCATAGCCAAAAGAGAAAGATAACGCAGAGACGCGGAGAACGCCGGGGAATCGCAGAGCAGAAAAAGAATGCCGGACGGAACCGCAAGACGGATGATGCCGCAAAAACAACCGCAAAGAATTGTGTCCGGACAGGCGTTTGACGAGGACGCGCGCGCTGAAGCGAGCGTGCGTCCCAAGCGGCTCGACGAATACATCGGCCAGAAACGCGTCAAGGAAAACATTCAAATCGCCATTCAAGCGGCGCGCAGCCGCGAGGAAGCGCTCGACCACGTCTTGCTCTACGGCCCGCCAGGACTCGGCAAGACCACGCTGGCGCAGATCATCGCCAACGAACTCCAGGTGCCCATCAAGACGAGCGCCGGGCCGCTGCTCGAGCGCAAGGGCGACCTGACCGCGATTCTTACTTCCCTCGAAGGCAAGGAAGTTTTCTTTCTCGATGAGATTCACCGCTTGCAGCCGGCAGTGGAAGAAGTGCTCTATCCGGCGATGGAAGATTTTCGCCTCGACCTCATCATCGGACAGGGCCCCGGGGCGCGGATTCATCCCTTCCAGCTTGGCCACTTTACGCTGATCGGTGCGACGACCCGCGCGGGATTGATCACCGCGCCGCTGCGCTCGCGCTTCGGCATCGTGCACCGTCTGGACTTTTACGAGCCGCAAGACCTGCTCATCATTATTCACCGCTCGGCAAGAATCCTGACTATTGAGATCGACGAAGGCGGCGCGGAGGAAATCGCGCGCCGGTGCCGCGGAACACCGCGCATCGCCAACCGTCTGCTGCGCCGCTCGCGGGATTTTGCCGAAGTGCGCGCCGCCGGCCGCATCACGCGCGCCGTGGCGCAGGAAGCGCTCGCCATGCTCGGCGTGGACGGGAGCGGGCTCGACGAAGTCGACCGCAACCTGATGCTTGCTTTGCTGGATAAGTACGGCGGCGGGCCCGTGGGCCTGGGCACGCTCGCCGCCGCTCTCTCCGAAGAAGAAGACGCCATCGAAGAAATGTACGAGCCGTACCTGATGCAAATCGGCATGATCGACCGCACGCCGCGCGGGCGGGTGGCGACGGCGCGCGCGTACGAGTATTTCGGCCGCGAACTCCCGCGGCGCCAGCCGCGCTTGTTCTGATACCCGCTCTCCTGTTTTTGTGACGATGTGTATCTAAAGGGGTCAATGGGTGGGGGTCTGCAAAGAATGTGATTCTAAAGGAGTTAGCGGATGGTTGGTTCACTTTGATCCTCGATGAAGAATGAGGATGGGGGGTGTACCCCCCCCATGTTTTTTCGTAAGAGCGGATTCTAAAGGACTTACGGGCGCAACTGTCCGTAAGAGCGGAATCTAAAGGAGTTAGAAGAAAAACTGGTGGGAAGCCTCGCAAGCTGGAAGGTTTGCACGTTGGGAGGAGAGCAAGAAATCGATTGGGGAGGGCAGAGAGAATCGGAGGAGAAGAGGGGAGACGAGGGATCGGCGCCAAACTCATGAGGAATGGTAGCGCAGAAGTAACCGAATGTCAACATAAATGATCAGCTCATTCGAATGGGCTGTGGAAATCTATTCTAACAGTTGGAGGCGAAGTGCAAGGAGAAGAATCACCTTCCCTTGGCAAAAATCAAAACTGCAAGAGGTAGGCTACCCGGAATTGCCTAGGGTATGCCACCTACCACTGGCTGGGCAGCGATTTACGCACGCGTCCCAACGCGTATCAACACGGTGCGACCTTTTTCTGAATATCGACGACAAATGCTGAATCTGACCCGTAGATGGTCTGCAAGGTTTTCCGCGCGAGGCAAGCGCTGCTGTTTAGTAAGACAAAATAGTCCTCCTCGGTTTGTTTGTGGAGATACACCAAGTCCTCTTGATCATGCAACGTAGGGGATGGAATTTGAGCGGATAGTCGCACTTCGACGGTAGGTTGTCCTCCCCAGATGGCGTGAAGTGCCGTTAGGGTCGCCGATATACACCCCTCGTCGCATCCGCGCTGCTTAAAGACTCTCGCAACCGCACGGCGGACGACAAATGGTTGGTCGATCCAGAGCAGGGGGGCCAGCGTTTTTGAATCAATGGGAGGTCTGGCGCCAAGAACATTTATTGCTTCCACGCGTGAATCCGAGAAGGCGTTTCGATCTTGTGCCAACCTTTCGATGAGCTGTATAGCTTCCGGGGAAGGGTATTCAGCGAGCCGCCTGACGCTGGCCAGGTCCCCCCCACCCGCGATTGCGTACAAAGCATTCAACTCGTCTCTCAGGGCGACCTGCGCTTTCCACCGAATCATCCACACTGCCCAGGCTGCCAGCGACACAACGACGAATATTACAAAGACGATCACTTCAGTGCGTTTCCATTTTTGCGTCAAAGGTGCCATGTTCACAAGCACTGCAATCTACAGCGAGAGACTCACATGTTAGGACAAATGTCTCCGGTCGTATCACTCGCTCCAGACCCACAGTTCTTCTTCTTCTCTTCGAGAGGATACCACTGCTGTACGTCACCGCGGAGGGAAGAGATGCGCGGTACCCTGAAATTCGTTTTGAGCCATTATGTCCGCTCTTTCTCTGTGCGGTCGGTGAAGAGGGCGTGGTAGATGAGGTGGGTGGCTGAATCGATCCACCGATCCAGCTCCACCCGGGGCATTCGCACGGCTTTCGCGAGCAGGCTCCAAAAGAAGCTGTCCATGGCGCGCGCCAGTCCGGGAACGTCAACGCCCGGCCGCGCATGGGGAAGTTGCTGGAGGAGCTGAAACACCGTAGTGACGCGAGCGGTGGTCCAAGCCTGAATCTCGTTTTGTTTCCGCGCCAATTCGGGATCCGAAAGGAGGGCCTCCTGCCAGGCGCGGTATGCGCCCAAGTACCGAAGGTCGGCGGAAAAGGCGCGGGACAACATTTCCTGGAGAGCGGCGCGAACATCGGGCACGGCTTTGGGGCGCAGCTTGAGCTCGCTCAGCTTTTCGAGGAGCTCGTCCATGAGAGCGAGCAACAACTGCCGCTTGGAGCGGAAGTGCTGGTAAAACGTTCCGACTGGAATCTTTGCGCGCCGGGAAATACCCTCAACCGAAGTGCCTTCGTAGCCTCTTTCGCCAAACAGAAGAAGACCGACCGCCTTCAGCCGCGCGCGCTTCTCGAGACTGCGTTTTTGCCGCGGGGCCGCCGGGAAGTCCTCCGCCACGAGCAGGTTCGGACGCTGGCTCACGGCTGTGTTCGCCTGCGAAGCGTGACACCCAAGAGGGCGCTGGCACAGCACCAAAGCATCCATCCCCCAAACACGCCGGCCACTTCAGGAGCCATGTTTGGAAACACGACGGGGAAGAATGCGCTGGAGAATGGGTCGGGGAGAAGCCTCGGGCGCGCCACCGAGACGGTGCCAGCAAGCCACTGCTCATGGGGTAGTTGAAACCGGCGACAGAGACGGCGCACGATCCAAGCCATCAAAGGGAAACTGACGCCGAAGAGGAGGAGCGTGCCTTTCCAAGCCCCGGGATGCAACAGGTGCTGTCCACCGAGGCGCAAGGCGAGGGTGGCGAGGAACCAGATGGCAAGGCCAGCGAGAAGGAGTCGAGGATAGATGGATACGAACATGAATTCATATTCGTATAGAGGAGCGGCAATTGCAACACCAATAAGAACGAGCCGGCGTGAGGGCTTGGAAGTCCACCCTGGCCTCAGTACCCACCGCGCCAGGCACCGGCGTGAGCGCGCTACAATGGCGCGGCATGCCTCAGAACACAATTTATTTGTCGCTTGGATCGAACGTGGGAGACCGCGAAGCGAACCTGCGCGCGGCGATTGGCGCGCTTGCGGATGAGGGAGTCCGCGTGACGCGCGTGTCGTCGATCTACGAGACGGAGCCGGTGGACTATCTGGAGCAGCCGTGGTTCTTGAATTGCGCGTTGGAGGGAGAGACAGAGCTGCCGGCGCTGGAGTTGATAAAGAAGCTGCGGGAAATCGAGGCGCGGATGGGGAGCAAGAAGCTGGTCGCCAAAGGGCCGCGGCTGATCGACATGGACATTTTGTTGTACGGGCAGGAAACGATTGATACACCGGAATTGCAGGTGCCGCACCCGCGAATGCATCTGCGGCGATTTGTTCTGGCGCCGCTGGCAGAGATTGCGCCGGAGCAGAAGCACCCTTCCTGGGGGGGGACGATTTCGGATCTACTCTCGCGAACAACCGACCGCAGCCAGGTTCGGCGCTGGCCGGCCGATTGAGGCAGAACCATCCCGGGAGCGAGAGGCAGGCTCTGCTCTGGGTAGGAGTGCGGCACCACACCCAGACAGGTTCGTTGACAATCGCGTCCCGGAGCCGCAATATCCGGATTAACTCTCGCACTGAGAGGCCTCTCTATGATCCGGCGGCTGTCTACGGCGCTTTTCTGTTCTCTGGCGATCTTTGCGACGGCGGCGCGGGCCGACTCCGTCAAGGTCAAGATTCGCGTAATCCTCGTCGACAATGATCTGAATCAAAAGCCCGTACCGTTTCTGGTGGTGGAGTTTAAGAGATCTGATTGGACGAAGACCGCTCTCGTCAAAACGGGGCTAGATGGAACGGGGGAGATACACCTTCCGGAGGGGCGCTACGCGCTGTCGACGCCGAAACCGGCGGAACTGGGGAACAAGCGCTTCACATGGAAGATGGAAGTGGCACTGGCGGGCGCGGAGCAGAAGATTGACCTGACAAATGACAACGCGAAAGTCGAGGAGATCGCCGCCGCAGCTCCTTCCGCGGCCGCTGCGCCGGAGCTGACGGAGCAGTTCAAGCTGCTGAAGAACAGCGTGGTGACGGTCTTGAGCGAATCGGGCCACGGGACTGGCTTTTTCGTGGACGCGCGGGGGCTCATTCTGACGAATGCGCACGTTGTGGAACATTCCGAGTACCTCGCGGTGCAGTTTGACCCGGAGCACAAGGTTGCGGCGCGGCTGCTGGCGTCGGACTCGCAGAAAGATGTGGCGTTGCTCTGGGCAAAAACAGCGGCGTTTCCGGCCGCCGTGGCAGCGCCGTTGCCTCAGGTCGAGGCGGGTAAGCCCACGGTGCAGGAAGGCGAGCGAGTGTTTACCATCGGCAGCCCGCTGACGCTGGACAAGATCCTGACCACGGGAGTGGTCAGCAAGGTCGAGCCGCACACGATCATGTCGGACATCAACATCAATCCGGGAAATTCCGGCGGGCCGCTGTTTAATTCGGCAGGAAAGGTGATTGGGCTGACGACGTTTGGGAATCGCGGCAGCAGCGGGCCAGGCGTGTCCGGAATCGTGCGAATCGAGGAAGCTCTCCCAATGCTGGAACAGAATCGCGGGAAGCTCGTCGGCGTGCCGCCGTCCGACACACTTTTGCCGGTCGCTCCGGCGAAGCCGTACCCGATTGAAGGGCTAAAGGCCGTCCTGCAAGCGGAGAAATACGACGCGAGCCCCTATTACTTCAATGCGGGAGATTTTGAGGTGGGGATCTCGACGCCGCCATCGGATTTTCGCGAAGATGAAGAGAAAAGGCTGAAGGCGGAGCGCGAGCGCCAGAAGCGCAACAAGAAACAGGGCCACGCCGCGGACACCTCGAGCACCGCGGAGACTCCCCGGAATTGGGAGGCCGAGGCCGGCGCGCACAAAGCGATCATCGGGATCCTGGTATTTCCAAAAGCAAAAGAAGGATTCTGGTCGGGAATGGGCCGCGCGATGGCGCCGTATTCACCGGCGAAGGTGAAGTTCAAGACGGATTTTTACAAGATGAAGCTGATGTGCGGAGAGAAGGAAGTTGAGCCGATCCATCCCGGAAAGGTCCCCGTGGTGATGGCAGTGCAAAATTCCGCGGTGAGCTTCAATGATTCAGCGTCGTACGGGGTCTACACCTACGGGCCGGACGCCCTCGCGCCGAGTTGCGGACAAGTGCGGCTGGAGATTTTTCCTGCGAAAGATATGACGCAGCCAGTGGTGAAAATCCTCGAGCCGAAGACGATTGAGCGGGTGTGGGGCGATTTTGAGGTGTTTCGAAAGGTGCAGACAGCCCCGGGGACCACGAAAACGCCAACCACACCTCCCGCAACATCTGCGAAGCCGTAGCATAAGCACGACCTTGCGAAATGGGGCGCAGCACGCTGCGCCCCTATAAAGCCCTATAAAGGTTGAGAGTCGATTCAGCTCGTTCGATGCAGCAACAGGCGGTGGAGCGTCATGGGCTTGGGCTGGAGCGCATCGAGCTCGATGAGCGCAAGCTTGCCCTCAGTGATTTCGCGCCAGCGGCAAACGCCCGGTTCGCTCTCGACGACTTCGCGGCCGTTGAGATTGCGCAGGAATTCCCGCGCGTCGCTGACAGAGGCGGTCTCGCGAAGAGTGGGACGCGCCAGGGCTTCGACGGCGTAACTGCGGAGCAGCTTGTTCCAGTAATGATCGAAAAGATTGCCGGAGGCGAAGATGTCACTCCAGGCGACTTCGCCGCCATAAGCAACGATCACGCCGACGACGCGCTCCCCTTTCAAGCCTGACGTGGCGCGCGCGAAGCGCTTCTGAACTTCTGCGACGAAGCCTTCAACAGATGCGCCAACGCGCCTGGATTCGTAAATCTTTGAGTAGGACTGCGTGGGAGCATCGGAGGCGATTGCGCCCGCGATCACGGTCTGGCTCAGTTGCGCATCGGCCGTTGCTCGCGGCGAGGCAGGGGCCGTCGAGCCGCGGCTGACCGCGCCCCAGACTTCGGTTTGACTTTGCCGGACGGCAGCTTGTTCGCGGACGCTGGGATGAACGATCGTTTTCGCAGCGGCGAATTGCGAGCCGGAAGACCAGCGGCCGTACTCGACACAGAAGACATCGAGGGGGAGAGGGTCGGCGCCTGGGGCGACGATGCGATCTTTGGCGATGATGCGGTCCTGCTTGCCGCCGCTGACGAGTTCGCCGGCGAGGAGAAGCAGAGGCCGCTTGCTGTGGTTGATAAGGACGAGCTGATTGACCGACGCGCCGGTGGAATATTGAGGAACGGCGATGGGGCGGCCGTCGCGGGCGCGCGCGAGACCGGCGGCGCCTTGTTCGCTGACGAGGACTTCTCCGCTGGAAAGACCTTCATCGAGAGTGAGGAAGGCGGCGGTATCCTGGCTGCTGCCGCTTACCACGGGGAAGATGCTGATGTTTTCGTAGGTGACCGGGTCGAGGAGCCGCCAATTGCCTTCCGGCTGGGATGGAGAGCTGGCGCCGGGCGCGGCCCAAATGAAGGCGAGACCCCCTAGCGCGCTGATGCTAAACAAGCTGCCGAAGATGGCACCCAAAATCGATCGTTCCATAAAAGCCTCCTGTGCGAGGAACCTTGAGGACGCTGCACAGGGTTAGAACGCGGGGCAGGGAATTTCTTGCAGAGAAGAATGGAGGCAGGAGGTAAGGAAGTCGAGAGTGAGGAGCCGGCGAGGCACAGGCTACCGGTTGGGGTCGCCGAGGTTGATGCGAGGTTTCCGCTTGTTCTTATTTTCTTCGGATTCCTGGCGCTCGTACTCGGCGAGCTCTTCGTCGGTGTAGGAGAAGGAGTCGCGGGAGGCGAACATGGAGGTCAAGCGGTTGGTCTGCTTCTTCTTTTTTCGCATTTCACCAAATTCGCGGCGCACTTGGCGCAGGGGCGCCTCGATGGCTTTTACTTCCACAAGCAAATCGCTGACCTTCTCGAGGAAGTCATGCAAATGGAACGGCCGGACGACATACGGCAAACGGGATTGTTCGAGGGCGTTGGCGTAATGGGTGCCCGTCATTTCCGGGACGAGATACAGAACCCGGAAGCGGCCTCCTTCGTCGGCGGCCACGCTGGCGAGCTCGCGCAGCGTGGCGAAAGCCGGGCCTTCAAGATCTATCAAAGACACGTTGGCAATGACCAGCGACCATTGCGCGCTCTTCATTTCGGTGAGGAGGTGCTTGGTGTCCGCGACGATTCGGACTCGCCAGCCCTCGGAGTCGAGGATTTGGCGAAGAGCCTGGTCCTGGCCTTCTCCTTCCAGAATGAGGATGCCGACTGGCTGCGGCGGAGTTACTGGAGGGGTCCCCATCCGATAATTATAACTTTGAGCAGATACGCGGGCCGCGAGGAAGACCCGGGCTGCGACGTATCGGCTAATGCTTGGCAGTTCACCGTGAATTTTCCGGCAGCCGATCGAAGGGGAATGCGGCGCTATTGGCCGACCACAAAGCCCGTGGCAGAGGCATAACGCTTCGGCTCGGAACCATCCCAAAATATCCGGAACGTACTGGGGGCGCGGGCTGATTCGCGGTTGGTGAAGAAGACCTGCAGGCCGTCGCGGGACCACTCAGGATCGAAGCAATACGATTCCGGCGGGCTTAAAAGGACGCGCCGCTTGGCGCGGATTTCGTAAAGGAAAAGGGCGGACGCGGGCCCTGCCTTTGTCGCCGCAGGCGCGCCCGGAAGTGGCTTTAGAACTTCCGCGGAAACCAACAAAAGATCGGGATTCAGGGGATGCACGCGAATTTTGTTGGCGCTGGTCACGCCGAAAAAATCCCCATACAGGTCATTGTCTGACAGCGTCTGACGGATCTGCCTGTCTTCTCCAATCCAAGACAATTGATTTCCACCCTCGGCCAAGAGGGTGTGAGCGTCAGCCCATCCCTGCAAGGAAAGCAGGGGTCCCGTGTAGAGAGGTGCGGCGGTTTCGGGAGCGGCCTCGGGCATGGTCCAGACTTGCCATCCAGAGTCGGCGGATTTCAGGAAGGCGATGCGGCTGTCATCGGGAGACCAGAACGGGGAGCTGACATTGGCCCGAAGCAGTTCCCGGACGCGGCCCGTTTCGAAATCATATTCATTAATCGTGCGCATCGGCTGTGGTTGCTCGTCGTGGACGAACAGCAACTTCTTCCCATCGTGGGAGAGACACAGCGAATAGCCTGATTCGCCCGGAACGATGTGGGCCACTTGCGCGCGCTTCACAACCATTTTTCCCGAGGAGTTGATATAAGCCACTGCGGTGGGTGGCTTGAAGTTAGTGATGGTGGGTGGTGGTGGTTTTTTCTTGGCTTCCTCCTCTTCTTCCGGGTCAGGTTGGTTGTTAATCTTGGGGAACAGCTCTGTGGCAACGCGCGCGCAACCATTGAGCGCGCCAAGCTGAGTATGCTCAGCGGCAACACGGAAAGAGAATTTCGTGGTGGCGGATACGGTGTCCGTGCAGGCTTCGCGAATGAGATGCACCGTGACGCTGGCGCCCGTCTGGGAGTCTTTTGCGTGATAAGTCCAGGCATCCGTGGTGCCTTCGCGCCCGACGTCCGAGGGCTCGAGCGGGATGGGGGGATAGTTCGGCCGATCGAGGCGCTCCGGACCCTTCAGACCGATACGCAGGCTCCAGGACAGGTCACTGCCCTGGGCCAGGAGAAGGATGGGGTAATGCGTGGATTGCGGCGCCGCGGGTCCCACTTGAGGTTTCTTGACCTGGGGAGGAGTTTGCGCATGCGAAAACTCAGCCCTGCTCCCAACGATCGCCAAGAGGCTGCAGAGAAGAAATGATGTTCGCAGGGGCATTCGAATCTCACTCCTCCGGAACAAGGAGAGTGCCTAGTGAACCCCGGACACTCAATTTGCGGGCAATGTCACGCCCGGCGCCCTCGGCACACTGCATTCTCGCAAGAATTGTAACAGCTAGAGAATTTTGAACCTAGAAGGCAAACCAGAGAAGGTGCAAAAGAAAAGGCCGGCGGGGCGAGGCGCACACCGCCGGCGAAAGACATAACCTTGATCGTTGGGATCAGTAAGGACGATCTCTGCGGTCATCACGGTCGCGATCACGGCGATCATCCCAGTCGCGCCATTCGGCGGAACGCCGGTCGATGACTTCGAAGTCCGCGCGGCAACCGCGATCCACCCAGATGCTGCGCCGATCGTAACCCCAGGTGCGGCCATAAACGCAATCGGCCTCGCTACGCTGGCGGACGATGAATACGCCGTCGCGAGTGTCAACGGCGCAGGCATGACGCCCCATGTCGTCGGAAGGGCAGTAGAGCAGCTCAACGGCGCGCGCGTTCCAATCGCCCGCGACCCGGAAATCCGCACGGCAGCCGCGATCGACCCAAATCCCGCGGGGGCCATATCCCCAGGTCTGGCCAAAAACGCACTCCGCTTCGCTGCGTTGGCGTATCAAGCGTACGCCCTTGCGCGCGTCCGCAGGGCACCAGTCGCGGCCCATGTCATCCGAGGCACAGTAGATGTTGAAAGACTCGCCCCATCCGCTCCAATCAACGCCGCCAACTTCGAAGTCTGCGCGGCAGCCGCGGTCGACCCAGATACCTCGCTCGTCGTACCCCCAGGTGCTGCCGTAAAGGCATTGCGCTTCACTTCTTTGGCGAATCAGCTCCACACCGCCCCGCGCGTCCGCGGCGCACCAGTTGCGGCGCATGTCGTCCGAGGCGCAATAGAGGCTCCGGGATTGGCCCGAGCTGCCACCTTCCACGCTACCGGGACGCCGGGAATACGAGATGATTCTGAAGTCGGCGCGGCAGCCGCGGTCAACCCACACACCTTGGCGGTCGAATCCCCAGGTGCTGTCCTGTATGCACTTGGCTTCGCTTCGCTGCTTGACCATCTCGACGCCGCGGTGCGTGTCGACAGGGCACCACTTGCGGTGCATATCATCAGAGGCGCAATAAAAGATCTCGGTATCGCCGCCAGAGCCGCCGGCAGGAGAATACACCGCGATCTTGAAGTCCGCGCGGCAGCCACGGTCCACCCAGATGCCCCGGTCATCGAATCCCCAGGTGCTGCCGTAAGTGCACTTGGCTTCGCTCCTCTGCTTGATCAGCTCCACGCCGCCACGCGTATCGAGAGGGCACGTGTGGCGATGCATGTCGTCCGAGGCGCAGTAGATGGCCTGAGACTGAGGCGGCGGGGCCGCGCTCAGGGCCGAAGAACCAGGGCCACTTCCCAGAAATAACACGATAACCAGAAGAAAGGCGATGGAACATTCCAAAACAACGTTCTTAGACACATTTCCAAAAGGCTTCATATAGACATCTCTCCGTCAAAACGATTGGGGCCGGCAGGGTTGGGCGAAGATTCGGGGCCGCCCTGCAAGTGGCCCGCTCCACCTTGCACTGCCCCCCAACATAAACAAGAAAAACGCCGGTGGCCATTATCTTTCGCGAGCGCGTTTCGGCCCCTGCAACAGGGTGGCGTGCGGGAGAGGCAACCCGTCAGGGCGAACAAAATGCGAATTTGCTTGACATGGCGAACAAAAAGCGAAATACTCGCCGTGCCTCGAGGTGGGCTATGTCCTCAGTCCTTTCTCCCACGGCACGGAATATTGGTATCCGGCGCCGCACCGTTCGACAATCCGCTGCAACACTCTTTCCTATTTGCCCTGATGCGACAAGCCCAACACCAAGCGTCGGAGACGCCTCTGAGAATTGGCGCGGTTCGGCCGATATTCGGAGCGTGGCCGGCTCCGCTGGCAGCACACCGGGCCGTTCCATGGCGGATTGCCCCCCGCCAGCTTCTTTTGAGGCGACTCCAACCGGGTCGGGAACGACGGCCGCGCACGGCTGTTCAAGCCGGGCGAACGGCCGGGCCCGGGATACTGCCACGCCACTGGTGGGCATCGCCCGCCTCGCGGCATCCTCCCCGCCAGCCAAAACGCGCCGGAAATCGGGAGAGCGGCCAGAGTATTTTCTTTTGCCGGTGCGCTCGATTCTTAATCGCTGTGATTCGCAGCGCGTTCCGTTCGAATGGACCATCAATCCTTACCGCGGCTGCGAATTCGGGTGCCGCTATTGCTATGCGCGGTACACGCACGAGTACATGGAGCTGGACGGGTCGGAATTCGAACGCAAGATTTTCGTGAAGAAAGATGCGGCGCCGCTTCTGGCGTACGACGTCGCGAACAAGTATTCCTATGCGTCGAAGAATTCCGGAGGTCAGCTGCCGGAACACATCGCTATCGGAACGGCCACGGATCCCTACCAGCCAGCGGAACGCGAATACGGTGTGACGCGGGCTTGCCTCGAAGAACTGGCGAAGCGCGAAGGGCTGAGCATTTCGGTCACGACGAAATCAAATCAGATCGTGCGGGATATTGATGTGTTGCGAAAAATCGCGGCCCGCTCGTCCCTCTCTCTCAACATCACAGTGACAACCATGCGGCCGCGGCTGGCGCGCTTGCTCGAGCCGCGAGCCCCGCGGCCCGATCTGCGGATCGCCGCACTGAAACAGCTTCGAGAAGCGGGTCTCGCAGCGGGTGTTTTTGCTTCCCCGCTTCTACCGGGGATAACGGACGGAGCGGGCGAACTCGAAGCGGTCGCTGCCGCGGCTCACGAGGCCGGGGCGCAGTGGTTTGTATCGGGCGTGTTATTTCTGATGCCTTCGTCAGCGAAAGAATTCATGCCTTTTGTGCGCGAAAAATTTCCGCGCTTGGTGAAACAGTACGAAGAATGGTTCAGCCGCAGCGCCTATGCCCCGGAAGAGTATCGCCGGCGGATTTCGGAGCGCGTCCGGCAGCTGCGCCAGAAGCACGGCTTTGCGCCGCGACCGTGGGAGGAAACGACACGCACGGCGCCGTGCGCGCAGCTTTCTCTCTCCTGGAATGCGGCGGCTGCGAGCGTGCAGTCGGAGCGGCCGCTTTCCTGCGCCGCGGGTTAAGCTTGCGCTACGGGACGATAATGCGGGATTCTTCGCGCTGGAGTTCGCGAGCCTCGGGGAACTGACCGCGAAGAAAAGCAATGTAGCGCCGCGCTCGCGGGCGGCCATTGGTGCGCAACAACCCCATTCGAAAGAGAAAAACAAGCAAGACGAGAATTTCCGAGTCTTTGAGAAGCGCGGAGCCTCCGCGCTCCTTCATCTGCTGTTTGGTTTCAGTGAGGAATGCTTCGAGCGCGGCATAAAGTTCGCGCGGGAGGGGCGCCTCGGGCGGCTTTTCGTAATAAATGCCAGAACCAAGCGTTCTATAGGTTTCCGCGAGAGCTTGGAGCGCCGCGAGAACATCAGCATCGGTGGTGGCCGGCTGCGAAGCGGCGAACTTTGCCGCCGTGAAGGCCAGTCCCGAAATCAGGTTCTCGTGCGTGTAGACGACGTCCTGGGGCACCTTGGTGTCAAGGAGAGGCGTGTCCGCGGGAAGCGAGCGCTGGTGTTCGTCTTCGTAGCGATGCGCGGCGACCAGATGCGGACAATCCGAGGGACAGTCGATCGAGACTTCCCGCTCAGTGCCACAGCACACCGCGCAGATCTTCTCCCCCCTCGCCGGGCAAAACCTTTCTTCTTTGCGCTTTTCGCAGATGGGACAGGACACGACCACTCCTGGAAGGACAAGTCCGATGGCTCAGAATACCCTGCGTTCCGGGAAAAAACAAAACGCGGCCAGGATGGAGATTAGACGGGCCTGGAAGGCGTCTGGCGGTGAAGGCGTCACGCCATGATGATTTTGTTTTGAAAGCGCCGCGGCGATGATCAGGAGGAAAGCTCCCATAGCAAAAAGGGCGAGAGCGTCGATCCACAGATGCTGGAGGCCGGCGCCGCGGAGAATGATGCCGCGTGTGATGTTGATGAAATAACTCGCGGGACTAGGTTGCTGATGGCCTTGAATAAGTCATAAATGGCTAAAAGGCTGCGGCTAACGGGCGAGTTGCGCTCTACTCTCCGCGAACAAAAAAGGGGGCCCCCGCTCACTGCCAGGGGCCCGCTGGAATACCCAAGAGTCCGCCTTTATTTCAGAGAAGCGGGGTCAGATAGATTCTTCGGTGACTTCTGGTTCAGGAAAGCGATCAGTTTTTGAGCCGACGGAGGGACTGCTACCGCTCCATTGAAGACGATGGATTTTGCTTCGACTTTCTTGCCATAGATCCTCTCGTTGGCATCGTTGTCAGGGCGAACCGTCGAGCCCTCGAGCGAGATGCCCGCGAACAGGCCGCGAGCACGCGAGTACGTAAGTACTTCTGCGCGCATGGTCGCATCGGTGGACGCCGAGGCATCGCGCCCCTTGGGGCCGGCCGCGGCAGAAGCGTCGGCGCCGAGCTTGACTTTGCTGCTGAGGATGGAGCGCGCGCCGCGGGGATTCATCACCAGGAGAACGAAATCTGTGGCCTGGCCGCCAAGCTGGAAGCCTATGCTGCCCCCTTCGAGCGCCATCATCGTTGGGGCGCTCCAGGGCCCAGTGAAGTGCTCACCGGTGCGGCAGGTCATCGCGCCGCGGCCGTAACTGCCGCCGATCACGAAGGCGGCTTTAAGCACCGACGGATATACGATGATGCATTCGGCCTTGTCGATGAGGTCTTGGGGGATGTCATCGGGGATATCCATGATTTCCTTGAGGACCGTGCTGCAGTTCTCCAGGCGCTCCGTTTCTTTGATGTTGCCTTTCGCGAAAAGCGGAAGCGAAATCAACGCCAGCGCCAGGAGACAGGAAGTAAGTCGTTTGATCACAATTCACCTCGACGTGATTTTCTGGGCTTGTCAATCATAGGGTGCCCAGGGGCCGGGCGCAACCTGCAGTTTGGGGCCCGACTTCCTCCACAGGCTATGAGTTATTAGATGTGCCATAGCCGCGGAAATGTTGTTTGGGCTTTCGATTATACTTGGCCGGTGGAACTCTTCGACAGAGGAAACATGCCCATTCGCAGAGCAGTAGAACACTGGATCGCGGCGGTTGTCTTGTGCACCCTCTGGCCAGTACACGGGAATGCACAATCAAAGCCCGGAGGGCGAACCTGTTGCGCGGAAAAGCCCAGCAAGGAAAAAGAAGCGAAACTGCTGAAAGGCGCGGCGGTGATTCGGTTCTCCGCGCGCGCTGATGCCCTGCTGGGGACTGCGCCGGCCAACAAAGGAGACTGGGGACTCTTGATCGTGGATGCGGAGAGCGGCGAAACGCTCTTTGAAAAAAATGCCGACAGCTATTTTGTGCCTGCGTCGAACATGAAGCTCTTCACGACCGCGCTGGCGCTCGCGAGGCTGGGACCCGACTACCGCTTTCACACCACGATCGAGACGCGCGGGGCGCTTTCGAAAGAGGGGATGCTCTCCGGAGACTTGGTGCTCGTGGGACGCGGCGATCCCAATCTTTCGAATCGCAAGTTTCCGTTCGAATCGAAGGAAGAGTTCGATGGGCCACCGGAAAAAGTGCTGGCGGAGCTGGCAGATGCCGTGGTGGCGAAGGGCGTGAGAGAAGTCTCCGGCGATGTCATTGGAGACGACAGTTACTTTCCGCGCGAGCGTTACCCGAATGGCTGGGAAATCGACGACATGGTCTGGCAGTACGGCGCGGCGATTTCCGCGATCGTTGTGGACGACAACACAGTGGAGCTGACGCTCACGCCGGGAGAGAAAGTGGGGGACGCGGTACAGGCCGCGATCGCGCCGTCGACACCCGACTTCGCTGTCGAGAACGACGTGGTCACCGCCGCGGCGGACGCAAAGCCGGATCTGACGCTCAAGCGCGAGCCGGGAGCAAATCTTGTAACCGTCCGCGGAACGCTTCCGGCGAAGAGCACGCCGCGCAAACTCGTGCTGGCGATTGAAGAGCCCGCGCAACACGCTGCCGTCTTGCTGGCAAAGTTGCTCGCCGACCGCGGAGTCAAAATAAATGGCCAAGCGCGCGCGGTTCATGTTCCGGAGACGGAGCCGGCACCGCGCACTGTCCTGGCTGAGCACGTTTCGGTGTCGCTGGGCGACGTCATCAAACTCGTCAACAAGATCAGCCAGAATCTCCACACCGAAGTGCTCTTGCGCACCGCGGCGAGACAGACCGCCGTTTGGAATACTCCCGAGGACCTAATGAAATTTCCTTGCGATTTCTATGGAGCCGCTGGAATTGCGGACGATGACGTGATTCAAACCGACGGCTCGGGTCTTTCGCGGCACGACCTGGTGACCCCTCGCGCGGTCGTGACCTTGCTGAAGTACGCGCAGGGACAACCGTGGTTCGCGCCTTATTATGCTTCGCTGCCCGTTGCGGGCGTGGATGGCTCGCTGCAGGACCGCATGAAGAATTCTCCCGCCGCGGGGAGGGTTCATGCGAAGACCGGATCGGTCGAGCACGTGAGAACACTCTCCGGATTTGCCGAAACGCCGGGCGGGCGCCGGCTGATCTTTTCTTTCCTCAGCAATAACCAGGGTGGAAGAGGGCATGAAGCCGCCGATGCGCTGGGCGGTTTGTGCGTGGCGATGATCGAAGAGTTCGATGCAGCCCCCGCCGCGCCTGTACATGAACACGCTCGCCCGAGATGATGCCGAGAAAAGAAGATGGCTAGAGAGCTTATCGTTACCGTGTTCGGTAGTTCGCGGCCGCGCGAAGGCGACGCTGACTACGACGAAGCGCGATCCCTCGGGCGAGCGCTGGCGGCAAAAGGTTTCGCCGTGTGCAGCGGAGGATACGGCGGCGTGATGGCCGCCGTTTCGTGCGGCGCAAAGGACGCCGGCGGGAAAACCTACGGGGTGACTGCGGAATTTTTCAAGTCCGCCAAGGTCAATCCGTGGATTGACGTTGAAGTGCGCGTCAAGACCTGGCAGGACCGGCTATTCGAATTGATCCGGATGGCGGACGGCTTTGTCGCCTGCAAAGGCGGAACTGGCACGCTCGTGGAGCTGGCGGTTGTGTGGGAGATGTTAAATAAATCGGTCATGCCGGCAAAGCCGTTCGCGGTGCTCGGTGATTTCTGGCAGCCGATCCTCGACCGCGTGCGCGAAGTGGAGCTCGGCCATCGCGCACCTTGGGGCGAAGCCAACGGCAGATTGGTGCACACGGCCATATCGCCCGAAGACGCTGCGCAGCATTTGAAAGAACGGCTGAAATAGGAAAAATGCCGCGGACTGCACAGGACGTTCTCGAATTTGACAAGCTGCGCGAATTGCTGCGGCTGCGAACGACTTGCGCACCGGGGCGCCGCGCGGTGGACGCGCTGGAATTTGGCACATACCGAAGCGCGCTGGAGGCGGCATTCGCGCTGATTCGTGAAGCACGCGAGTGGCTTCGCCAGGGGCATGACTTGGGATTCGGCGCGCTGGCTGATCCGCAAAAGTGGCTGGAGCGAATCGAAGGCCCCGGCGCCGCGCTTGAGCCCGGGGAATTGCTCGACGCGGCCTCGCTGCTCGAAACGTCCGGCTGGTTGCGCCAGCAATTCCGCGAAGACGCTGCAAAATTTCCGTTGCTTGCGTCGCGTGCGGCTTCGCTCGCCGATCTGCGCGACGTATTGACGGCCATCCGGAGATGCGTCCTTCCGAATGGCGAGATCAGCGATGACGCCTCGCAGGCCTTGCACCGGATTCGCGCCAGCATCACGCAGACGCGCGAAGCGATCCAGAAAACCCTTAAGCAAATCTTGCGTGCGAGAAACGCCGAAGTAGGCGAAGACTACGTCACGCTGCGCAATGAGCGATTTGTCATTCCCGTGCGCGCGGAAAACCGCCGCAGTGTGCCGGGCGTTGTACATGGAGCAAGCGCGACCGGGCAGACCGTTTTCATGGAGCCGTTCGAAACCGTCGAACCTAATAATCAGCTTGTGCAGCTTGCGGAAGACGAAGCCGCGGAAATCGCGCGGATTTTGCGCGAGCTGACGGAGCGTTTGCAAATGGTGCGAGGGCCGCTGCTTGCAGCCGCCGCGACGATTGCCGAGCTCGACAGCATTTTTGCCCGAGGCCGGTTCGCGCGGGATTTCGATGCCTGCACCCCAGAATTCTCCCAAATCGCGGAATTGCGCCTGGAATCGGCGCGCCACCCCATTCTCGAAGACAAACTTCGTAAGGAAAACCGACCGATTGTGTCCATGACGCTCACTCTGGGCGGTGAAGAACGATTGCTGGTCATCAGCGGGCCGAACACCGGTGGAAAAACAGTCGCATTAAAGACCACCGGACTTGCGGCCCTCTCCGCGCAATCGGGGATTCCTGTGGCCGCGCAGCGCGCGGTGCTACCACTCTTTGATCGCGTGCTGGTGGATATCGGGGACGAACAATCCATCGCCGCCGACCTCTCGACCTTTTCGGCGCACATGCTGAATTTGAAATCCATGCTGCAATCGGCGACGCCACGCTCGCTAGTGCTCGTGGACGAAATGGGCACCGGCACGGCGCCGGAAGAAGGCGCCGCGCTCGCCGTCGCGCTGCTCGATGAATTTCGCGCCAAGAATTGCATCGTGCTGGCGACCACGCATCACGACCGCTTGAAGACCTATGCTTCGACGACGCCGGGCGTGGTGAACGCCGCCGTTGAATTCGATGACGTGAATTTGCGCCCGACTTACCGTTTGATGGTCGGCGTGCCTGGAGGCTCAAGCGGAATCGCCATCGCGCAGCGGCTGGGCCTGGCGAAATCCGTCATCGAGCGCGCGCGTTCTTTGCTGGCGCCCGAATCGCGCGAAGCCGCTGATCTGATCGCCTATCTGCACCGCAGCCGCGATGAATTGGACCGCATGCAGCATCAGATGGCGGTGGAACGCCATGCGCTCGAGGAAGAACGCAAGAAACTGCGGTCGGAATTGGTCGGGCGCCAGCAAAAACGAATCAAGGAACTCGAAGCACAATTCGCGGACATGCAAAAGCGATTCGACGAAAACGTCGCACGCGTCCTCGAGGCCGTGAAAGAGCGCGAGCTGCGAACCTCGCTCGAAAAATCGTCGCGCCGAAAAATGCAGGACGCACGCAGCGAAGCGCGCGAAGAGCTGAACGCCGCGGTGGTGCAAACCATTTCGGAATCGCAGGCCGACCTCGGTGTGCATTCCGGTTCGCCGGAAGCCGTCAGCCCGGAGAGTTTGCAACCCGGCGCCCGCGTTCGCGTCCGCGGTTTCAGCAAGCCGGTGATTTTTCGCCGCCTCGATGGCCCCTCCGCCGAAATCGAAGCCGGCCCGCTGCGCATGAAAGTCGCCCTCGACGAAATTATTGGCATGGAGAGCGAGGCGCAGCGGAAATCCTCTGTTTCTTCTGCGTCGCGGCAAAACGTAACAGTCACAGCCCAATCCGGAGGCGCCAATACTTCGGGCGAACTCAACGTCATCGGGCTCACCGTCGAAGAAGCCAGCGCGCGCGTGGACAAATTTCTCGATGATGCCGCGCTCGCCAATCTCCCCCAGGTTCGCATCATCCATGGCCACGGCACTGGCGCCCTGCGCAAAGGCCTGGCCCAGTTTTTTTCCACACATCCACTTGTGGAAAAGTTCGCCTTCGCCACGGAAGAGCAAGGCGGCAAAGCAGTCACAGTTGTAGAATTGCGCTCCTGACGCCGGGGCGGACGCTGCTTTCGGCAACAGAATATTCGAGGAGGAAATGGATGTCGTTCAATTACAACTTGTTGCGCGCAAGGCGAATCACAGGGAAAACAAACGGCGCGAAAGCGCTCTTGCTGGCGGGCCTGACGCTGGCCTTCGCGATACTCACGCCCACAGCCGGCGCTCAGGCGCCCGCCCCCAAAAGGATGATTATCCGCGCCGGGCGTGTGCTCGACGTGAGGACAGGCCAATTTCGCGCCAATCAAGCGATCGTCATCGAGGGCGAAAAGATCGCCCAGATTGCGCCTTCAAGCGACGTGAAGGCGGCGGCTGCGGACACGGTCATCGATCTTCCGGACGCCACGCTGCTGCCCGGCTTGATTGACATGCACACGCATCTGACGTTTGAGCTGACCTCGCTCGGGTATCAGGGCCTGGGTATTTCCACTTCCCGCGAAGCGCTGCACGGCGCGAGAAACGCAAAGAAAACGCTCGAAGCGGGCTTCACCACCGCGCGCAATCTCGGCGCGAGGGACTACGCGGATATCGCGCTGCGCGACGCCATCAATGACGGCGACGTGATCGGGCCGCGCATCGTTGCGTCGGGACCCGCTCTCGGAATCACAGGCGGCCATTGTGACGGAAACTTGCTGCCTCCGGCATTTCATTTTGAGGGCGGCAGCGGGGTCGCGGACGGCGTCGAGGCCGTCCAGCACAAGGTTCGTGAAGTCATCAAGTACGGCGCGGACGTCATCAAGATCTGCGCCACGGGAGGCGTGCTCTCCAAAGGAGATGACCCGAACGCTTCGCAGTTCACGCTAGAAGAAATGAAAGCCATTGTCGCGGACGCGCATCGCCTGGGCCGGCGGGTAGCCGCTCACGCTCATGGAGCCGAAGGCGTGCGCTGGGCCTCCGAGGCGGGCGTCGATTCGATCGAACACGGACACCTCATGGACGATGCAGCAATCGCGACACTAAAGAAAAATGGAACGTATCTCGTACCCACAATTTTTCTGACCGAATACATGCAAGAGCACCTGGAGCACAGCGACGTTCCGGAGTTTTCCAAGAAGAAGATGCGCGACGTCATGGCGGCTGCGCAGCAAAATATTAGGAAGGCGTTTGCCGCCGGCGTCAAGGTCGCGCTTGGCACCGATGCGGCCGTGTACCCCCATGGATTGAACGCCGGTGAGTTCCACGTCTACGTCAAGCTGGGGATGACGCCGCTGGCCGCGATCCAGGCGGGCACTATCAACGCCGCGGACCTGCTCGGATGGAACGACCGCGCCGGCGCGCTAGAACCGGGCAAGTGGGCGGACGTCATCGCCGTGGATGGCGATCCCACGAAAGACGTCACCATTCTCGAGCACGTCAAGTTCGTAATGAAAGGCGGCGCGGTCTACAAGAACGAGTACGCGAAGCGCTGATTTCGATCGTCATCGTCAATGGCAGAAGCCGGATCCATCGCGGAACGCGTAAAACAGCAGGCGGACATCGTCCGCGTGGTGGGCGAATACGTCCAGCTCAAAAAGGCCGGGCAGAATTTCCGCGGCCTCTGCCCGTTTCATTCGGAAAAAACTCCTTCATTCAATGTGCATCCCGTGCGGCAGATCTATCACTGCTTCGGTTGCGGCCAGGGCGGCGACGTCTTCAAGTTCGTCATGGAAATGGAGAAGTGCGAGTTTCCGGAAG
>WNFB01000188.1_pt1 | contig 47962 bp, 49 predicted proteins | sample 5400501 | NCBI WGS metagenome assembly WNFB01 (sample SAMN13153341, study PRJNA577476) | soil metagenome | isolation source: 200 cm saprolite under Douglas fir tree site 2 hole 1 | place: USA:California | collected 2015-04-18 | reverse complement strand
ACGGAGACGATGATGCGGGGATCGCGGCGCAGGTTCTGCGGCTTGTTTCGACCCTCCGCAGTGTTGAAGGTGACCTCGTCGCCGTCCACGTCCATCCACACCATCGTGAGCTGCGGCTTGCCCTGGGCGTTGAACGTCAGCACGTGCCCGTAGGCCTTGTCCTGCAGGAGCTTCTTCACGGAATGCGGCAGTGTGACCGGCATGATGGGGCTCCTTTCCGCGTGCCCGATGATGGACACCATGAATCATCCCACGAAGGAATTAGTGCGACCCATGATCCTACAAAGGAGGCGTCCCTCCACCAGCGGGCCACCGTAATGCGTGCACGTAGCACCGACCGCCAGCCGATCGGGGCCTCGCTTCACGAGGATCACCGGCTCCCCGCGCGCGTGGCCGAGGAGCGGCATGCCGTCCTGAACGCTCGCGACCGGGACGCCGGCCGCGAGATCGGAACCACTCAGAGCCGGGGGGCTCGCTCACGTCAGTCCCTCACTCTCCCTTGCTGCGGTGGTCGTACGAGATGGAGTAGGCGGCCGAGCGGGCCAGCAGAATCGGGTCGGCCGAGAGATCGATGCCGTCCGTCCGGTTCGTGGGGTCGAACACCAGACGGCGCTCGTCCGCCGCGCTCGTCGGAGAGATGGCGGCCACCTCCAGGCGTCCCAGCTCGGTCAGGGGCCGGTCCTCGGGCCACAAGGCCGTCACGTCGTCCGTCGGATCGTTCTGCGCGGCCAATTGCAAGAGAAGGCGGAACACGGCTGGACCGTTCCGTAGCCGGCTCTCCAGCTCGTCGCGCAGGAAGTTCGGGCTTCGCTTGCCCGCATCGTCAGGGGAGAGGAAGGCTTCGCCCGCCTCGGGGATCCATCGATAGCGGCCGAATCGGCTCGTGCCTTCCGCGGACGTGAACAGAAAGGCGTGCTCGGCGTGGTAGCTGGTCTGGGCGTAGCTCGCCGGCACCGGCTTCTTCATCAGGCGCTCAATGAAGGCGCGGGCAGTGGGATGACCCTCCAGAAAGCGGGGAACCGCATCGGGCGCGAGCTTGCCGGTGACCGGGTCCGGTAGCTGAGCCCGGAGGAACGCGAGAAATTCCTCGGGCGTGCGCACGGGAAACCCTTCGATGGAGTTGGCCAGGACGTCGGCGACCTTGCCATCGGGTAGCTGAAATTTCACCGACAGCGCCCGCTGGCCGGGAAGGCCATCGTGCACGTCCGGATTCCCGCTGGGATTGGAGAAACGGATGACGGTCGGGATCGCTTGGCCTTGCAGGTGCGGCGCCCGGGTCACGCGGCGAGCATCGGGTGACGCGCGAAAGGTGCCCGAGCAGACGATGCCCTTGGCGTGCGCGGAGCGGAAACCGGGATGCGAGCCGGCAAGCGCCCTCATGGTCTCGACGAGTTGCGCAACGACGGTCCCCGGGGCGGTTGATCCAGACATGGCAGACCTCCTTTCGGTAGCGCCCACCTTCATTCCTCGTTCGGACGCGCTCATGACGGAGCCGACGCCGCCATCATTCCCGGCGACGGCGATCCCGCAACGTAGTGCACGTCGTCGCGCTGCTTGACGAAACCCAGCTTCACGGCAACGCGGAGGCTCGCAGTGTTCTCGAGCGCCGTCGACCAGCTCGCCGTGAGATGGCGAGCGCGGATGTCGGCGATCACGTGCGCGGCGCAGAGTTGACGAGGAGACCCATCTGCGTCGAGTCGCCGGCTCACCGACGAGTGGTCTCGGCTGTTTCCCCGTTCTCTGATTCTTGAGTCTCGGGCAGCTGGAGCTGCTGAACGGGGAAATGCAGGGCCATCCAGGCGGCCAGGCCCCCCTGCAGCGGATGGACTCGCGTGATCCCCTTGCGCCTGAGCTGGAGCGCCACCCGGGCGCTCGTGGCTTCGTTCGGTCAGGAACAGTAGAGCACCAGCTCTCGAGATCGGAGGAACTCCCACTGGTGCTCGTCGATCTTGTCGGTCGCCATCCAGCGGCTGCCCGGGATGGCGTAGGGCGTGGCCGCCACCTCAAGCCGCGTCCGGAGATCGATGATCGTGACGTCCTCGCCCGCGTCGAGCCGGCTCTTAAGCGCTTCCGGCCCGATGCGGGCGATGCGAAGCGCCCGGAGAAAGAGCCGCCGGCGCACGTACTTCACCAGGACGTAGCCGAGCAGGGCGGCAACGACGACGAGACCGAGCGTGCGCTCCAGTCGCTCGAGACGAGCGACGATCACGGAGATCGCATCGGTGAAGGCGTAGCCCAATCCCATCCAGATTCCCGCCCAGAGCAGCACGCCGAGGAGCTCGTAGAACGCGAACCGCAGGCGTCCCACCGCGAAGATGCCGGCCAGCGGCGGCATGACCGTCGTCAGCCCCGGAACGAACTTCGCGATGAGCATGCCTCGGACCCCATAGCGGGCGAAGACGTTCTCGGTCCGTCGCACGCACGAGTCGGGCTCGAGCGAGAGGCGACAGAGACGCGCCAGCACACCTACGCCGCGGCGCCGGCCCAGCTCGTACCATCCGAGGTCCACCGTCAGTGCGACCAGCGCGATCGCGCCCAGCACTAGCGGGATGCTGACGCGTCCGCTCGCCGCGAGCGCGCCGACTGCGAGGAGGGCCGGCACCGCTGGCAGAGGGATGCCGACCTGTTCGGCGACGACCAGCGCCGGAAGGATGACGACGCTGTAGTGCTCGAGCAGCTTCAGGCTGTCAGCGAGCGTCATGATGGTGGCGCCCGCGGTCCCTCATCGACCCCGCTTCATTCGTCGCGAGGCTCATCGCGGATAAAGTGGCCGGTGCGAAGGTCCTCAAGCGCCTGCTCGATCTCCGCGCGGGTGTTCATCACGAACGGCCCGTAGCGCGCGATCCGTTCGTGAAGCGGTCGAGCGGCGGCTAGGAGGAAGCGCCCGCCGCCCGCGCCGGCTGATGCTTCGACGACGTCGCCGTCACCGAAAACGACAAGGGCGGGCCCATGAACGGGAATCTGCTCCGGCCCGAAGCGGAGATCGCCCTGGTCTACGTACGCGAACGCCGTATGGCCCCGTGGCACCGTCTCGCGGAAGGTCGTGCCGGGTGGTAGCGTCACGTCGACGAACTTCGGCGCGACTGCCAGGCCCTCGACCGGCCCCTGGAGCCGCTCGCCGGCCGCCTCACCGGCGATGACCCGAACATTCGCTCCCCCGTCCAGCTTCGTCTCCGTCAGGCGATCCGCTTGCAAGTCGCGATACTTCGGCCGCGTCATCTTTTCGCGAGCGGGCAAGTTGAGCCAGAGCTGCAGACCGGCGATTCCCTCGGGACGGACTTGCGGCATCTCTTCGTGCATGATGCCGCTCCCCGATGTCATCCACTGGATATCTCCGGCGCCGATAGTCCCGCGGTGCTCCAATGAGTCCCTGTGTTGCACTTCCCCAGCTCGGACGATCGTCACCGTCTCGATCCCGCGGTGCGGGTGATATGGAAAGCCCGCTTTGTAGTCCCCCGGGTCGATCGACTCGAAGTGGTCGAGGAGCAAAAAGGGGTCGAGGTGGTCGAGCTTTCGAGTCCCGATGCTGCGCCGGAGGTGAACCCCCGCTCCCTCAACGACCGGTTCCGGTGTCACCACCTGGGCCACTGGCCGTGACGACTGGTTCATGCTTCGGACCTCCTTTTAGAGAGCCTCCACGGGGATCATAGAAACGTCGAAACGCCGATCCCCGCGGATCACCCGAACATTGAGCGCGTCCCCAAAGGGCCAGCCAACCAACATTCGATGCATATCGTCGACCGTTCGTACGCCGCGCTCGTTGAGCGCGACGATGAGGTCTCCCTCGCGCAGCCCGGCGATCACGGCTGGACCGTGGGGTTCGACGGAGATGATCTCCACGGCTTGCGAAACCGACAGCGCATGGCGCCGCGCGATGAGGCGGTCGATCGGCCGGGTTTGCCCGACGATTCCAAGGTAAGCGCGGCGGACACGGCCGCGAGCGAGCAGCTCGCCTACTACCCACTGGGCGGTGTCAATCGGGATGGCGAAGCTGATGCCCTGGGCCATCCGAATGATGGCCGTGTTGATTCCGATCACGCGTATCCGCGTGTCAACCAAGGGGCCGCCGGAGTTGCCCGGATTCAGCGCGACATCAGTCTGGATGATGTTCTCGATCAGCTGCCCCGTGCCACTTCGCAGGGATCGACCAAGGGCGCTGATCACACCCGCCGACACGGTCGACTGAAACCCGAACGGATTGCCGATGGCGACGACGAGTTGTCCAGCTCGCAGCGACGCGGACTCTCCAAACTGAGCGATGGGAAGTCCCGAGCCGTCGGCCCGGATCACGGCGAGGTCGGTCGCCGGGTCGCTGCCGACGAGCGTCGCACCAAGGGTGGACCCATCGGTCAGGGTGACGCCGAGATCGGTCGCGTCGTGCACCACGTGGCTGTTCGTCAAGACATATCCGTCCGGCGTGAAGATCACTCCTGAACCGGCGCCGACGACGCCCGCAGCCCCACCCGGCCGGCGGGTGCCGGCGGCGATGCTCACAACCGCGGGACCGACGTGCTCTACGACCGCGACGACCGCTCGCGAGTAGGAGTCTGGTAGCTCGCGCTCGTCGATGCCGCGGGCTCGATCAGCCTCAAGCGCCCCAACGGCTCCGGACGGCTCGTCGAGCTCAGCACCCGCAACGGGAGCGTCGATCATCATTCTCGCCTCAGCACTGAGAAGATGCCGGGGTACGCTTCGAGGATTCACCCGACGATTCGGCGAGCATCGAATACGCCGGAGGTTGATGTTCGGCACTTTAGATGCGCGCCGCACAGTGCTCGATTCAAGCCGGTGATCAGGCCGTTATACGGTTTTCTCGTCTCGATCCGACCGCGGACCTCGTTATAGTCATGGTTCCGCGGCCCGGACCCCAACTTCGTCCAGGTGCCGCAACAAGTCTGCGGGGTCCTGATACACGCGGTAGGCGCCCGCCCGTTCGAGTTCATCCTGGCCGTAGCCCCCCGAGAGAAGGCCAACGCCGAGGGCACTGGCGCGGCGGGCGGCGAGGAGATCCCAGACGCTGTCTCCCACCACGACTGACGCCCTGATTTCCACACGAAGACGCGCGGCCGCCGCGAGGAACAGATCAGGGTCCGGCTTGGCACGCTGCACCTGGTCCCGCGTGATCACGGGCGCTTCGGGCCCGAGCCCAAGAGTGTCCAGCGCAGGGCGAGCGGTTTCCAGTCGTCCGCTGGTCGCGATGGCCCACGGCACCCCGACCTGCGACAAGTAGGCCAGGAGTTCCCGCGCGCCGGGGAGCGGGCGAACCTGCCTCACCTGACGCAGATACGCCTGTCCGTGCATCCGTTGCAGCCGCGCCGCCTCATCTGCGGTCACGTGACGTCCGATCTCTCGCAGGAGGGCGTTCATAAACAGTCCCCCGCTCATTCCGATGCGGCGGTGGATGCGCCACACTGCGAGCTCGATGCCTGCCTCTTCTAGCGCCTCCCTCCAGGCCAGGACGTGTTGGTAGACGCTGTCCACCAGCGTGCCGTCAAGGTCGAACAAGAAGGCCGGGGCAGCCCTCCTCGCCCGGCGGCGTGTCAGGCCGTCTGCGTCGGGTTGGCGGGCTGCCGCGCCTTTTCGCTGCTGACGTTTCTCTTTGATGTCGTCCCCCTCTTGTACCACCGTGTTCCGCAGGCGGTGGCAGTGATCGGCCTTACCGGCCCGGCGCCCGATCCTGTGCCGACGATACCTGATGCGATCTGGTCAACATCCGCCGGGGCGAGTTCGAGAGTCGCTGCGCGGATCCAGCCGTCAATCTTGCGCCGGTGAGTGCGCGCAACGATTAGGCGACCGGCAGCGTGACGCGCACCGTCGTGCCGCGGCCCGGCTCGCTCTCGATGCGGAGCTGGCCGCCGTGGGCGAACACGAGGTGCTTGACGATCGCGAGCCCCAGGCCGGTACCCCCGAGCTCCCGCGATCGGGCCTTGTCGACGCGGTAGAACCGTTCGGTGATCCTCGGTAAATCGGCCGGCGGGATCCCGATGCCGGTGTCGATCACGTCGACCTCGATCTGGCCGTCGGCCGGCTTCTGCGCCTGGACTGTCACACGGCCGCCCTCGGACGTGTACTTGACGGCGTTGTCGACGAGATTGATGACGATCTGCACGAGCCGATCGCGGTCCGCGAGCACCGACGGCAGGTCCGAGGACAGGCGGCTCTGCAGCGTGACGCGCCCGCTCGCCGCCTTCGGGCCCATGATCGCCAGCACCGCGTCGACGACCTCGTCGAGCCGTGTCGGCGCGAGCTTCAGGGACACGCGGCCCATCTCGATGTTCGAAAGATCGGTCAGGTCGTTCAGGAGCCGCCCCAGCCGCTCGGTGTGACGGAAGACGATGTCCAGGAACCGTCGGGCGTTCTCCCGCTCCTCGAGCGCGCCGGACAGGAGGGTCTCGAGATAGCCCTGAATGGCCGTCAGCGGGGTGCGTAGCTCGTGCGAGACGTTGGCCACGAACTCCGTGCGCACTTGCTCGAGCCGGCGCAGCTCGGTGACGTCATGCAGGACCATGACGACCCCGACCTCGTCGACCGCGAGGCGGAGCGGCACGGCGTTCACCTGCACGCGCCGCTCGACCGGGCTCGCGATGCGGAGCTCGCGATGCGAGACGCTGCCCTCGCCCGCCGCCCGGCTCTCGCGAAACACCTCGTGCAACTCCGTGTTGCGGATGACCTCGAGGAAGGGTTTTCGCTCGCCGCGCGTCGCGTCGAGGCCGAACATGGACCGCGCCCGCTCGTTCATCAGGAGGATGACGTCGCGGCCGTCGACGGCAATGACGCCTTCGATCATGCCGTCGAGGATCGCGGTGGCCTTCGCCTGCTCGTGCCCGAGATCGTGGATCTTCTCCCGGAGCCGCGCCGCCAGGCCGTTGAGCGCCCGCCCGAGCGACCCGATCTCGTCGGGGGAGCGGACCGGAGCGCGGACCGTGAAGTCGCCCTCACTCATCTGGCGGGCGATCGCCTGCATCTGCACGACCGGCTTGGTCACACGCCCCGCCACGAAGAGCCCGATCCCGAACGCGACGGCGAGCGCGACGACGCCCCCGGCGAGCATGACGCGGTGGATCTCCGCGTACGACGAGGTCACAGCCGTCAGCGGCAGGGCCACCCGGATGACGCCGATCGGGCGGCCGCCGTCGACGATGGGCAGCGCCACGTAGAGGAGTGACACATTGATCGTCGCGCTCGTCCTCCGGTCGCGCCCGACCCGGCCGGCGAGAGCCGCCCGCACTTCGGGCCGCGTTCCGTGGTTCTCGACCCGGGGCAAATCCTCGACCGCCACCTCGGAATCGCCCAGCACGCGTCCGTCGGCCGCGATCACGGTGATGCGCGACGCGGTCGGCCGCGCCGCACGAACCGCGAACGCGTGGATCTCGGCCGGCGGCGCGTTCCGCACGACCAGCGCCCGGGCCTCGTCGTGCAGCAGCCGGCCGATGCTGGCCAGGCCCGCCTCCAGGGTCTCCACCGCGAACGCCGCGAGGGCGCGGTTCAGGTAGAGACCGGCCGCGACGGTCGTGAGGGCGACGAAGCCGACGAGCGTCAACGTCAGCTTCCGCGCGATGCTACGGCGGAGGAAGTGAATGAAGAGGCGGATCATGCCGACTCCACCTCGAACCGATAGCCCACCGACTTGACGGTCGCGATCCGGCTCCCGGCGGCGCCGAGCTTCGCGCGCAGGCGGCGGACGTGCACGTCCACGGTGCGGGACTCGATCTCGTCCGCGCGCGCGTAGCCCCACACGTGGTTCAGGAGGTGCTCGCGGGAGAGGACGCGCCCGGCGGCGTCGAGCAGCGCGTGCAGGAGGTCGAACTCCTTGGGCGTAAGATCGACCGCCCGCCCGTTGAGCGTCACGGCGTGGCGCGCCGGGTCCAGCGCGACGGGACCCACGGAGAGCGCGCGGGGTCCGTGGTCCGGGCGCGAGCGCCTGAGCACGGCCCGCACCCGCGCCACCAGCTCCTTCGGCGAGAAGGGCTTCCCCACGTAGTCGTCGGCGCCGACCTCGAGTCCGACCACGCGATCGACTTCGTCGGACTTCGCGGTGAGCATGATGATCGGCACGCCCGCCGTGCTCGCGTCGCTCCGCAACCGGCGGCACACTTCGAGACCGTCGAGCTCGGGCAGCATGAGGTCGAGGACGACGAGGTCGGGAGCGGCCGCCTTTACTTCTCGCAGCGCGTCGGGCCCGTTCGCGGCCGTCCGGCAGCGAAAGCCGTCGCGCTCGAGGTGCAGGACGATGAGCCGGCGGATATCCGGCTCGTCCTCGACCACGAGAACCTCGCGGGCCATCGCCTACTGGCGACAGGCTCTGAAGTTCGCGTAGTCCCCCTGCGCCATGGAGTTGGTGTCGTCGGAGTCGGTCAGCACGGCGATGCCGGCGGGCTTGGGCGTCTCGTTCACGTCGAAGTACTTCTTGTAGTCGTCGCGCACGTTCACGCGCTCCTCGACCCACTCGCCCTTCTTCTCGGGGGCGCCGGACCGCAACACCCTCACCTGAGTGAGGCCCATGTTCGAGTTGAGTCGGGTGCCGGCCGGGACCTTCTCGCTCCAGACGTACTTGACCGCCTTGGGCCCGGTGATGCGCGAGTAGGGCACGAGCATGTAGACCGCCAGCACGCTGTCGTTGGTCTTCGACTCGCGCTCGTCGCTTCCCTTCGGGAACTCGAGCGGCCGCCACGACCATGCGAGCACAGGGTAGGCGCCGAGGTCCCACTCGTGCTGATTTGCGGCCTGGATGCCGAGCCCGCGGGCGGCGGCATGCAGGAAGCGCAGGCCCGGCTCCTCGGCGACCCGGTAGACGTCCTTGCCGGCGTCCTTGCGGGGCTTCCAGTCGGTCGGAAACTCGCCCACCTTCGCCTTCGAAAAGTCCTCGATCGTCACGCAGTCGCGCTGCGCCGCGGTGTCGGCCAATCCCACGGCGAGCAGGAGGCAGGTCGCCACGACCATCGCCAGCGGGCGGCGCATCGCCCTCGCCGAAGCGATCAGATCGTTCGCGTCGCGCCCGGCGAGGTCGTCAGTCGGCCCGCGGCCGGCGGGTCCCATGCCCTGAAGGCTAACACACGCCCATCCCCGAGCCGCGCGCGAGCGCGCCAGGGCGGGAGGCCCCGCACTACCGTCCGCGGCGCCACCAGTGATGCACGAGGTTGTCGACGACCTCACCCAACTGCCCGATCGTCCGGCACTCCCGGACGAAGTCGCACGCGGGCGCGTAAAGCGGCATCACGCTGTCCCCGATGCCCCAGCCCCACTGGCCCTCAGGGTTCAGCCAGATGATCCCCTTCACGCGCTCGCGGATGAGCCGCAGCGCCCACGACTGCGGATCGTTGTAGTTGTTGCGCGCGTCGCCCAGCATCAGGATCGTCGTCTTCCGGTCGAGCGAGTCGAGCTCGGTCTTCGCGAACCGGCTGAAGGCAAATCCAAAATCCGACCGGCAGTGGTAGTCCACGGGCGCGCCCTTGAGCGCCCACTCGATGGCGCGCTCGACCGGATACGTGCTGAAGGCCTGGGTGACCTCGGCGATCTCGGAGACGAACACGTACGAGCGGACCCGGCTGAAGCACTCCTGGAGGCTCCAGACGAGCTGCAGCATGAAGCGCGAGGCGTTACGGACCGAATCCGACACGTCGCAGATCGTGATGAGCTTCGGCTTTTCGCGGTGCCGTCGCTTGAGGAAGATCTCCATCGGTACCCCGCCGTACTGGAGGCTCTTCCGCGTCGTCCGCCGCGTGTCCAGGCGCCCCTTGTGCTCCTGCCGCTGGCGCAGCGCGAGCGCATCCTTGATCTTGCGCGCCAGCCGCGCGACCACGCTCTTCATCTGGGCGATCTCGTCCGGCGTCAGGGCGAAAAGCGGCTTGTCCGAGAGAACCTCGCGCGTGAGCTTCTCGCCCTGGCGGTACGCTCGACGCTCCAGCTCGCGCTCGACGTGCTGGCGGATCATCCGCTTGAAGGCCTCGAGCCGCAGCTCGAGGTAATTGCGGATCCGCGCCAGCTGGCCCGGGTCGAGACCGCGCGCCTCGAGCGCCTTCATGATCCGCTCGAGGTCGCCCTCGATGGCGGACCAGTCGAAGCGGTCCGAGATCCGGCGTGAGAAGAAGCCGACCTGCAGGAAGTACATGAGCCGCTCGAGCCCGGCGTTCTGGCCGCCGGAGCGGATGGCCATCTCGAGCTCGCTCCCCTGGCCGCGCATGAGCAGCTCGGTCAGCTCGTCGAGCTCCATCCCCTCGTCGGCCAGGAGCTCGTCGAGCAGCTCCTGCACGCGCGGGTCCTGGGGACCGAGCGCCTTCTTGAGCCCTTCCCCGAGCGCCTCGAGGTCGAGGAAATAGAGGTTGAACAGCCGGTCGAAGGTCGGCTGATCGCGGAATTCCTTGATCAGCGTCGCGGCGAGCGTGGACTTGAACGTCTCGCGATCGGAGAGGCCGACCTCGGCGCTCGCGGCGAGGGCGTCGAGCGCTTCCGAGGGCGAGATGCGGATCTCGGCCCGGCGAAGGTCGCCGATGAACTCGAGGATCCTCTCGTCCAGGGCCTACTCCGCCAGGACCTTGTCCAGCGAGCCCTTGACGCGCTCGAGATCCTTCTCGTGCTTGACGAGCATCGTCAGCGTGGACTCGACGATCCCCGGGTCCAGCGCTCGGGCGTTGAGGATCACGAGCGAGCGCGCCCAGTCGAGCGTCTCGGAGACCGACGGGAGCTTGCGAAGGTCCATCGCACGGATCTTCTGCACGGCGGCAACGACGGCACGGGCGAGCTGCTCGGGGACCTCCGGCACCTTCAGCCGGATGATCAGCAGCTCGTCCGCCGGCGCCGGGAAGTCGATGAAGAGGTGCAGGCACCGGCGCTTGAGCCCGTCGGAGAGCTCTCGGGCGTTGTTCGAGGTCAGGACAACGAGCGGGATGTGCTTGGCTCGCACCGTCCCCAGCTCGGGGACGGAGACCTGGAAGTCCGAGAGCACCTCGAGCAGGAACGCCTCGAACTCGGGCTCGGCCTTGTCGATTTCGTCGACGAGGAGGACAACCGGCTCCTCGGCCAGGATCGCCGAGAGGAGCGGCCGCGGCGAGAGGAAGCGGAACGAGAAGAACGCGTCTTCCTGGCCCGCGATCTTCGCCACCGCGTCGGGCAGCGACGGCGCGTCGGCGATCAGCTCGCCGATGCGGTCGCGCAGGAGCTGGGTGTAGAGGAGCTGCTTGGCGTACTTCCACTCGTAGAGGGCCTTGCCCTCGTCGAGCCCCTCATAGCACTGTAACCGGATGAGCGGGCGCGCCGTCACTTCGGACAGCGTCTTCGCCAGCTCGGTCTTCCCCACACCGGCCGGCCCCTCAATGAGCACCGGACGGCCCATGCGTGCGGCCAGGAACACGACGGTGGACACGCGACGGCTCGCGATGTAGCGCGCGTCCCTGAACCGCTGCTGGACCTCCTCGACGGACTCGAACATGATGGCTCCCTTACTCGACGGATTTCGGCCATTGTAGCAGGCATTTCGACGACTCCGGGCCCGACGACCGATGTGTACAATGCCACATGGCTGACGCGGCTCGCTACCATCGGCTCCAGCTCCTCCTGGCGCTCCTCGGCCTGGGCATCTCGCTCGCGTATCTCCTCGCGGCGCTTCTGACGGGGGCGGGCCACGCAGTCGCGTACTGGGCGGCACGGGCCACGTCAGCACGGTGGGGCCAAATCGCGCTGGTCGCGCTCCTGCTCGGCGCCGGACACGGCGCGCTCGGCCTTCCCGTGACGCTGCTCCGGAGCTACTGGCTGCCACGGCGCTTCGGGCTCCTCCACCAGGCGCTCGGCGGGTGGCTCGCGGACCGCCTGAAAGCGATGCTGATCGGCGGGGCCCTCGGCCTCGCGGCCGTCGAGCTCGTCTACGCTCTCCTCGAGCTGACACCGCTCTGGTGGCTCGTCGCGGCGGCGGTCTTCTTCGCCGCCCGGATCGCGCTGACCGCCGTGCTGCCGGTCTGGATCGTCCCGCTCTTTTACCGGCTGGTCCCGCTCGCCGACGACGGGCTCCGCGACCGGCTGTTGGCGCTGACGCGCCGGGCGGGCGTCGACGCGATCGGCGTCTTCGTCGCCGACCAGGCGAAGAAGAGTCGCACCGCCAACGCTGCGGTCGTGGGTCTCGGCCGCACGCGACGGATCATCCTCTTCGATACGCTGCTTGCCGATTTCCCACCGGAGGAGATCGAGTCGGTGCTCGCCCACGAGCTGGGCCACCATGTCCACGGCGACATCCGTCGCGGGCTCCTCCTCCAGGGCATGCTGACGCTCGTCTCCTTTGGGCTCGCCGCGCTCAGTCTCGATGCCGGCGTCGCGCTCTTCGGGCTCGCCGGGTCCGCCGATCCCGCCGGGCTCCCGTGGCTGGCGCTCGTTGCGCTGGCGCTCGGGCTGGTCCAGCTTCCGCTCGGCAATAGCTTCTCGCGCTGGATCGAGCGCCAGGCCGATGACTTCGCGCTGGCCGCGACCGGCAACGCCCCAGCGTTCATCGGGGCGATGGAGCGCCTCGCCCGACTGAACCTCGCGGAGCGGCGCCCCAGCCGACTCAAGGAGATCGTCCTCTACTCGCACCCGGCGCTCGAGCGGAGGATCGCTCGCGCGACTATGGACCGAGTCGCGCTGGCGGAGCGCTACCGGGACGACGGCCGTTCGGCGACGTAGGCGGCGAGGGCAGCGTCCCAGGATCGCAGGTCGTCTTCACCGAGCGCGGCGAGGTGCGCGTGCGCGAGGACGGAGTACGCGGGCCGCCGGGCCCTCGCCCCGAACTCGGCGGCGGTCACGGGCGTGAGGTCGGCCCTGACTCCCGCGAGCTCAAGGGCCCGCCGGGCGAAGTCGTACCAGCTCGTGTGCCCGGCGCTGGTCAGATGATAGATCGGATGAGCCACCTTCGGGAGCACGGTCCAGATCTTGCGCGCCATGTCGAGCGTGTAGCTCGGGCCCAGCACCTGATCGGCGACGACGTGAAGCGGCTTGCCCTCTCGCGCCAGCCGCAGCATCGTCTCGACGAAGTTCGTGCGGCCCTTGCTCGAGCTGCCGGCGACCCCGAAGAGTCCCGAGACGCGGAAGATCACCGTCCGCTCGCAGCGCTCGAGCGCCAGCCGCTCGCCCGCGAGCTTCGACTCGCCGTAGGCACTCAGGGGGGCGGGCGAGTCGGACTCCAGGTAAGGCGTGCGCTTCCGGCCGTCGAAGACGTAGTCCGTCGAGAAATGGACGAAGACCGCGCCGAGCGCCTGGCAGACCGTCGCGAGCGCGCCGACCGCCTCGGCGTTCAGCGCGAACGCGCGCTGCCGGTCGTCCTCCGCCCGGTCGACGAGGTTGTAGGCCGCCGCATTCAGGACGCAGGTCGGTCGCAGGTCCTCGAGCGTCGACCGCGCGCTGGCGGCATCGAGGATGTCGAGATCTCGGGAGCCGAGCGGGACCAGCTCGCCCGGGCGGTCGAACGTTCGCACGAGATCGGACCCCAGCTGGCCGGTCGCGCCGATGACGACGCAGCGCTCACGGCGCTCGCCGCCGTTGCGTCGTGGCTCAGCCACCGGCCCTGGAAGACCCGGACGATACCGCGAGCGCGACGAGGTGGTCGAGGTGGCGAATGTCGAACGGTTTGGGGATGTACGCGAACACACCGCCGCTCAGCGCCTCGGCCGCGGCCCTGGTGTCCGCGTTGGCGGTGATCATGATGACGGGCACGTTCACGCCGAGGCCGCGAACCTGCTTCAGGAGCTCGAGCCCGCCCATCCGCGGCATGTGCATGTCCAGCAGGATGAGATCGAACTGTCCCCGGAGCAAAACGATCAGCGCTTCGGCCCCGTCGCGCGCCGACTCGGTCTCGTACGAGTGCGCGTGGCGGAACTGGCGGAAGAAGTCTTTCAGCACTTCGACTACCGGTGGCTCGTCGTCGACGATCAGGACTCGTTTGGTCACGCAGGCAGTATATGACGGACCGGGACCAAAGTGCCTCCGCTGGCGCCCGCCTCCACGGGCTGCGGTCGGCTGATCGTCGATGAAGTTTACGATTCGCGCCGCCCTGGGTCGTGAGTGCGCCCGAAACCCCACGCCGCGCAAGCCCTTTGCCCGGTGGCACGGAAGATGTACGGCGCACGGCACTGTGCCCCGAGACCGCCCTGTGCGTTCGCCACGCTTCCCAAGCCCCACGACGCAACTCACGCGATGAGTTCCGTGCCGGAGCGCCGTCGTCACCCCCGGATTTCGGTCTCGTGGCCCGTCCGCCTGTGGGTCGACGACGAGGCCCTCCTTGGGCGCGCGGAAGATGCGAGCCGGTATGGTCTCTGGGTCACCGTTCCACCAACGACGGCGCTGAAGCTCGGGAAGACCTGCTGGATCGACGTCCTGAGCGAGGAGTTCGGCTCGTTCACCGTCGCGGGCGAGGTACGCCACATCGCCGGCCGGCGGGTCGGACTGGAAACCACGCGCCCGGTTCCGATCGCCGGGCACGACAGGGCGTGAGATTGCGAGGAGTCTTCAGTTATCACATGGGACCGAATAGTCCTCAGAGCTTCGGCGCCAGAGCCGACGCAAACAACTCGAGTTGCTCGAGCTCATCAAAAACCGGATTCAGCATGAGGAAGCCGACTCCCGCCTCGACGATCTCCGACAGGCGCTCGACGCACTCCTGGGGCTCGCCCCAGACGGACACCTCTACGGCGAGCTCTGGCCGGCCGTAGAAGGCACCGAACCACTCCGCGAGCCGCCGGCCGGCTCGCGCGCGGTCTCGGTCGACCGCGATGTAGACACGCTTGCCAAGAGGGAAGCGGGCGGGGTCTCGACCGCTCTCCTTGATCATGTTGTGGAGCAGCTTCACTTCGTCGAGGAAGACCTTCGTCGAGACGGAGCCGGCGCCGATGAACGCGTCGCCCAACTCCACGGCCCGTCGGAGCGCGTTCGGATGGTGACCGCCGAACCAGAGCGGCGGATGCGGCTTCTGCAAAGGCTTGGGCTCCATCGACGCGTTCTGGAGCTTGAAGAACTCCCCGTCGACGGTCACGCGCTCCTCAGTCCAGAGGCGCTTGATCAGCCTGAGCCCCTCGGCGAAGCGGGCGGCGCGCCGCGCCGCCGTGAGCCCGAACGCGGGGTAGATCCGCGAATTGCCGCCGAGCCCGACGCCGACATCGATTCGGCCGCCGCTCAGGTGGTCGAGTGTGGTCAACGTCTTGGCCAGGTGGATGGGACTTCGAAGCGCCGTCAGCAGGACGGCGGAACCAAGCCGAAGCCGCTCGGTGCACGCCGCGGCATAGGTGAGCAGCGTGACGGGCTCGAGACTCCGGATCGACCCGAGGATCTGCTCGACGACCCAGGCGCTCTCGAAGCCGAGGGCCTCCGCGCGGGCGAGAAATTTGACGACCGCGCGGGCGTCGAACGCGCCCGAGAGAATCGTCTGGGGGATCGCGACACCGAGCCGCACGCCAGTGGGCATGGCCGAATCCTAGCACACGACAGCGGTGATATAGTTGACCGCCACCGACGCTGTCCGATCTCGTAAACCTGCGCCAAGGAGACGTGGAGATGACCGCTCTCAAAGACGCGATCGCCAGCGCGATCGATCGCCTCGGCGACGACCTCGAGAAGCTCTCGCGCCGGATCCACGACAATCCCGAGCTTGGCTACCAGGAGGTGAAGGCGGCCGCCTGGCTCACCGACTTCCTCGCCGGACAGGGGTTCAAGGTCGAACGCGCCGTGGCGGGTGTCGAGACGGCGTTCCGCGCGACGCTCGAGACGGGCGAGGGCCCGACGATCGCGATCCTCTGCGAATACGACGCCCTGCCGGCGATCGGCCACGCCTGCGGTCACAACGCGATCGCGACGGCGGGCGTCGGGGCCGGCGCCGGGCTTGCGGCGGTCCGCCACCAGCTGCCGAAAGGACGTATTCACGTCATCGGTACGCCGGCCGAGGAGGGTGGCGGCGGCAAGGTGAAGCTGATCCGGGCCGGCGTCTTCGAGGACGTCGATGCCGCGATGATGGTCCACGGCTTCGACCAGTGGGTCGGCCACGTGGACCTGCTCGGCATCGTGCGGGTGGGCTTCGAGTTCACTGGCAAGGCGGCGCATGCCGCCGCCGATCCGTGGGACGGCGTCAACGCGCTCGACGCGGCGGTCCAGACCTACAACAGCGTCAGCATGCTCCGCCAGCAGGTGCGCCCCGATGCGCGGATCCACGGGATCATCACGCACGGGGGCGCGGCGCCGAACATCATCCCGGAGTTCGCGGCGGCGACCTTCTACGTCCGCTCGCTCAACCTCGACTACATGTGGCAGCTCCAGAAGCGCGTCATCGCCTGCGCCGAGGGCGCCGCGAGGTCCACCGGCTGCACCCTCAAGACCATCGATCACAAGGACACCGTGTACGAGACGATGAAGCGCAACCAGACGCTGCTCGGAGCCTTTCGCGCCAATCTCACGGCCCTGGGCGTCACCGAGGCGCCACCCCTCGTCGACCGGCTCGGATCCTCGGACGTCGGCAACCTGAGCCAGGTGCTCCCCACGATCCAGCCGCTCATGAAGATCGCCCCCGACGGCACATCGATCCACTCGCGCGCCTTCGAGGCGGCTGCGGTGAGCCCGCTCGCGCGCGAAGGCACCCTCACCGCGGCGAAGGCCATGGCGATGACGACGCTCGATCTCCTGGCCGAGCCGGCCCTGCTCAGGCGCGCGCAAGACGAGTTCAAGGGGGTGAAATGAGCGCACCGGGCGACGTGAAGCAGAAGGTGGCAGGTGCGGTGGATCGGCTTGCGGACGACCTGGAAGCGCTGTCGCACAGGATCCACGACAACCCGGAGCTCTGCTTCAAAGAGGAGAAGGCGCACGCCTGGCTCACCGAGTTCCTCGAGAAGCACGGCGCGCAGGTCGAGCGGGGCGTCGGCGGGTTGCCGACCGCATTCCGAGCAACGATCGACGGGTCTCGCTCTGGGCCGACCATCGCCATTCTCGCGGAATACGATGCTCTTCCTTCCATCGGTCACGCGTGCGGCCACAATGTCATCGCGACGGCGGGCGCCGGCGCCGGGGCGGCCCTCGCCGTGGCCCTCGGCAAGGTCCCGTTCGCGGGCCGGGTCCAGGTGATCGGCACGCCCGCCGAAGAGGGCGGCGCCGGCAAGGTGCGGTTGTTGGAGGCCGGCGTGTTCCGCGACGTCGACGCGGCGATGATGATCCACGGCCGCTGCGGGACGCAGGTCTGGCGGCCGACGCTCGGCATCATCAAGGTGAAGGCCGAGTTCTACGGCAAGGCGACCCACGCGTCGTCCTGGCCGTGGCGCGGCGTCAACGCGCTGAACGCGGTCATCCAGCTCTTCGTCGGGCTCGACCAGATGCGCCAGCAGCTCCGCGCCGATGCGCGTGTTCACGGGATCATCGTCAAGGGCGGCGACCAGCCGAACATCATCCCCGAGTACACGCGCGCCGACTTCTACCTGCGGGCGCTCACGAAGGACTACTGTCAGGGGCTGCTCCGGAGGTTCAAGGACTGTGCTGACGGCGCCGCGGCGGCGACCGGCTGCCGCGTGGAGGTGACCGCCGAGCCGACCATCCACGACCCGATGAAGCCGAACCGGACCATGGCGGAGCTCTTCGAGCAGAACCTCGGCGTGATCGGGTTCCCGGTGGACCGGGACGACGGCGAGGCGGGCTACGGCTCGACCGACTGCGGCAACGTGAGCCAGGCTCTCCCGACGATTCACCCGTACATCCGCATTTCTCCGGACGGCGTGCCCGGGCATTCACGCGAGTTCGCAGAGTGGGCGCGCTCGCCGATGGCGCGCGACGGAATGGTGGCGGGGGCGAAGGCGCTGGCGCTCACGGCGCTGGACCTTCTCGCCTCCCCCGACAAGCTCGAGGCTGCCAAGGAGGAGTTCGAGCGATGAGAGTGCTTGCGATGGCGCTGGGTGCGATGCTGCTGGTCGGGGTCGTCGCCGCAACGTACGGCGCCGACATCAACCTCACCATCGTCAACGTCGTGAGCCCGCAAGACGTCAAGATCTGGGAGCCCACGTCGATCACCGCCAAGAAGGGCGATCGGGTCACGCTCCGGCTCATCAACAAGCACGCCGACGAGCACGGCTACGAGATCGCGGCGTTCGGGGTGAAGGAGGTCGTGGCCGGCGACAAGACGGCCTCGGTCAGCTTCACCGCCGACAAAGCCGGCGTGTTCCCGATCAAGTGCCACCTGCACCCGGCGCACGTGGTCGGGCAGTTGGTCGTCCTCGAGTAACCCCGGTTGGCGCCGCGTCCCGGGGCGCTCGCCCTGCTCGCCTCCACTCTCGGGCTCGGGCTGGCGGTCGGGGCCTCGGGACAGCCGCCCGATCTCTCGGCAGGCGAGCGCGTGTTCCGTGACAACTGCGCCGTCTGCCACGGTGCCACCGGTGACGGTCACGGCATGGCCGCGCCTCACTTCAAGACTCCGCCGCGCGACCTCACCGAGGGCCGGTTCAAGTTCCGCTCGACGGCCTCCGGTCAGATCCCGACGGACACGGACCTCGCCCGGACGATCGTTCAGGGCATTCCCTCGACCGGCATGGTCCCGCAGAATCACCTGAGCGAGGCCGAGGTGCGGGCCGTGATCGCGTTCGTCAAGAGCCTGTCGCCGCGATTCGCCGCGGGCACGGCGCCCAAAGTCGTCGCGATCGCGTCGGCGCCGCCGGCGACGCCGGCGGCCGTCGCGCGCGGCGCCCGGGTCTACCTAAAAGGCGAGTGCGCCGAGTGCCACGGCAAGGAGGCGCGCGGCGACGGCCCGTCGGCCAAGGACCTGTCGGTCAAGCCCTCCGACCTGACGCGACGGCCGTTCAAGAGCGGCCCCACCGCCCGAGACATCGTCCGCACGCTCCTCACGGGGCTCGACGGCACGCCGATGCCGTCGTACCACCAGGTCATCGAGGACGACGAGCTGTGGGACCTCGCCTACTGGCTCGACGCGCGAGGCGGGCCCCCGGAGACGACGGACGACGAACGCGCCGGGTGGCACGTGGTGCGGATGCACCAACGGCGCAGCCGCTAGCGACTCTCTGCGAGCCCGCTAACGCTCCATCGCCGCCAGCACCTTCTTCGCCTGCTTCAGGTGATCGATGGCGTGAAGCCGCCAGCTGACGATCGCATACGCTTTCCAGTCGAGATCCTCGACCCAGTGGAGCGGGCTCGTGTTCCCACGGGCGTCATTCACGTTGACGACCATCACGAGCGGCGCCCGCGCCTCGGTCTTGAAGTCGGCAGGGACGGCTTTGAGAGTCCTCAGGACCTCCGCGTGCATGCGCGTGATCTCGTCGAGGAGCCACGGCCACGGCCGGAGAAGCGGCGCCTTGGACCGGAGGCTCGCCGGTATCGGTTCTCCCGGCGGCCGCTGTCCGGCCAGGAGACACCACAGCTCGTCGAGCCCCGGGCGGTAGGTTTCGACGACGTGATCCACGACCTCGTGAATCGTCCACTGGCCGGGGATCGATCTTCGCGCAGCCTGCGCCGCTGACAGCGGGAGCACGAATTCCTCGAAAGCGCGGACCGCGTCCGCGATCCTCTCGAGGATCACCGGCAACGGGAGCTCCGTCGCCTTCGTCCTGAAATATTCCCGCGCTTTCTCCTTCGCCTTCGCTTCGGCCTCTGAACTCATCGTGCCTCCCGCGTGAGGTAACGCAACACTGCGTCTCCACAAAACCGCGTCGCCTCGGCGACGCTAAATGCCGTCGGATCGAAGGTGAGCTGGAGCGAGACGCCGTCGACGAGGCCGACGATGACGGCAGCGGCGCGCAACGGATCGGTCCGTCGGAAGGTCCCCATCCGCACGCCCTGCGCGACGACGGCGCCGATCAGCCGCCGCGTGCGGTCATAGAGGGCTGCGTTGATCGTGCGGAGCCGTCGGTCGTGCATCATCTCGCCCCAGAACTCGACGAACACGATCCAGAAGGCGCGCTCCTCGACCGCCAGCCGCAGACACGCCTCGACCAGTGCCAGGAGCCGCGCCCTCGCGTCCTTCGGTCCCCGGTCCTGGGCGGCGGCGACGCGCCGGTCCAGATCCGCAGCGACCGACTCGAGCGCGGCCACGAGGATGGCCCGCTTGTCAGCGAAGTAATAGTGCAAGATCCCCTGACTCACCTTGGCCTCGCGCGCGACCCTCCTCATGGTGAGCCCGGAGTAGCCGTCGCGCGCGAGACACCGGATCGTGGCGCGCACGATCGCGGCGCGCCGGAGCGCCGCCACTCCCCGCCGGGGGCTCATGGGTTTCCTTTCTTGATTGGACGACCAATTATCTTGACGAGGCGGGGCGGCGTCAAGCGCGACGCGCCGGGGGGATCTAGGAGGACGTCGAGCGCCGGCGCTCCGCCGCGCGCTCGGCTTCCAGACGCTCGAGCTCGACCGCCGAATGATCGGCGAAGGTCATCGTAGCGGCGATCGCCGGATGGCGCTCACCGATGAGCCGGTGCATCGTCTGACAGATCCGCCGGTAGGACGGGTGCCCCTGCGGCGTCGTCCGCAGCTCGATCAGGTGCATCGCCTCGCGGGCGTTCATTTCCATGTAGAAGCGGACACGGTACGCCATGGACACCGCGTAGGAGGCGACCTCGGGCAGACCGGCCGTCTCGATCGCGTTGTGGAGCTCGGCCGACTCCGCCAGCCCGCGGTCCCAGTCCTCCGCCGCGCCCGCCTCGGCGATCGCCTCCGGCACGACGCGGCCGTGGCGCGGCGTGAGCCGCTGCCACTCCAACGTGAGCAGCCGGTGCCGCTGCAGGTCTCGGAAGGCCCCGTAGTCGCCCAGCACGTCGAAGCGGTACGACGTGCGCTCGAAGGCGCGCCCCGGCCGGTGGCGCCGGTTCAGCCGCTTGCCGACATACGCCGCCATCACCGCGTTGCGCTCGTCCGGCGTCATCGCGCGCGCGACGGCCAGCAGCTCGGCGTCGGGGCGGCTGGAGACGGCATAGAGTGCCGCCGCCACCACCTTCACCTCGCCGTCTGGATCGAAGTCGGTGAGCGTGACCTCATCCTCCGGCGCGATCGATGGCACCTTCTTCGCCGCGGAGTCCGCTTTCAGCAGCCGCCCGGCGACCTCCCGCGTCTCCTTGCGGGTCTCTTCGAAGTACGCCGACCAGACGCCGCCGCGCTCGGGCACATCGACCCGCTTGAGGAACGCGGGGATGACCTTCCGCAGCTCGGCCAGCATCAGATCCGCATAGGCGCGTGCCTCTTGCAACGGATGGGCGCGCATGCGCAGCAGGAGCTGCTCGTACGCCTGCCCAGTGCCGTAGATGCCGACGTTCGACGTCGTCGCCGCGGGCAGCATCCCGCGCAGGGTGTCGAGCGCCTTGGCCCGGATCGTCATGCGATAGACGGTCTCGGACTCGGCCGGATCGCGCGGGAATTTCCTTTCGTAGAACGCGCGCAGCTTCGGGAGCCAGGCGCGGTAGGTGTCGAAGCTTCGATCCAGCGTCGCGACGTAGCGCTCGCGGAGCGCGCCGGTCAGCTCGGCGGGGACGTGGTAGCGGTACCGGCCGTCGGGGCGGTCGTCGTAGGGGATGTAGCGGGTCGACTGCTCCAGGTAGGCCATGAGGCGGCCCCACTCCAGGACCTTGGTCAGGATGTTCGACGCGCCCTCGCACGCCAGGTGCACACCCCCGAGCTGGGCCACGGAGTCGTCGCCGTACTCGACGAACACGCGCTCGTAGAGCTGCTCGGCCCGCTGCGTGCCGGCGGCCTCGCGTGTCCCGCCGGCGCCGGCCGCGGCCTCGAGGGCGCCGGCGCCGAGGAACTCGTCGACGAAGAGCCGGCGGAGCGACTTCGGCGAGCGGGAGTAGCGCGCGAAGAGGGCGCCCTTCACCACCTCCGGCAGGTTGACGAGCGCGAACACCGGACCGTCGAGATTGCTGACATACGGGGCAAGCGCGGCCCGCTCCTCACGGGTGAATTCGTCGGCCATCCTACGCCGATCGTATCAGATGCACCGACGCCCCGGGACATACCCGGGGCGTCGGGTGGACAGAGCGTCCGCTACGCGATCGCCACCGAGTTCCCGGGCGAACCGGTCGCGCCCTTGAGGGGCAGCGGGTTGAACGACCAGGCGAACTCATACGCCTTGTCGGCTCCCAGCTCCTCGAGATCCAGGTTCTCGTTGATGTAGATACCGTTCACCGTGATCCAGATTGCGTGACAGCCGAAGATCAGGTCGGGGTTCTCGCCGGGTACCGCCTCGACCGGCCAGGTGTCGGCACCCACCGCGGCGATCTTTCGATCGGCGAGCCAGCGGCCCGCAGTGAGGCCGGGCCCGGGGCAGCCTTTGTTGAACTCGGCGTTGTCCTTCTTCCAGAGCTTGCCGTGGCCCGTGCGGAAGAGCACGGCGTCCCCCTCGCCCGGCTCCTTCGTGCCTTGACGTCGGAGCGTCTGTTGGATGTCGTCGACGGTGATGACGTAGTTGATCGGGAGCCGATCGCCCTTCAGGGCCAGGACGTCGAGGAGGATTCCCCGGGTGAAGAACGGTGCAAAGATGTCGATCACTCGCGTGTCCTCGGGGAACCACGCTTCGTGCTCGACGCCGCCCGGGATCACGCCGAGGTCCTCCGGACCACACGTGCGCTTCTCGGTCCCGAGGCGGAATTCCATCTTCCCCGACATCACCACGAACATCTGCTCGTGCGGGTGCTGGTGGGCCGCCGCGTGGACGCCCGCCTTCATCGACCACCAGACGACCATCTCCTTGTCGCCGACGAGGATCCGGCTGGGCATGGGCTGACCTCCTTCGGAGTGTGGTGGCTCACGGTTTAATCGTCCTCGAGCCACCTGTCAAGTGACTCGCCCCGGGAGGCCGTGCTAGGCTCTCGCCCCATGGCGCGCCTCAAGATCGGCTTCATTCCCATCGAGGGGGGTCACTACTACACGGAAGCGCTCGAAGAGGTCACGAAGGCCGAGGAGCTCGGCTTCGACTCGGTCTGGATGGAAGAGCACCACTCGGTGACGAACCATTACTGGCCCTCGCCGCTGGTGGTGCTCGCCGGCTTCGCGACGCGAACGTCGAGGCTGACGCTCGGGACCGACATCCTCGTCGCCGCTTTCCACAATCCCGTACGGCTGGCAGAGGACGTGGCAGTGCTCGACGTCATCTCCGGCGGGCGTTTCACCCTCGGGATCGCGATCGGCTACAAGCCCGACGAGTTCTCCCTCTACGGCGTCGAGCTGGAGAAGCGGGGCGCGCGGTTCGAGGAGCAGCTTGCGATCATCAAGGGTCTCTGGACCCAGGAGCGGATCAGCTTCAAGGGCGCGTACTACACCGTCGACGGACGCCTCGAGCCCAAACCCGTGACGAAACCCCATCCACCGATGTGGATCGGCGGCTGGGGGGACATCACGCTCAGGCGCGCCGCAACGCTCGCCGACAACTGGATCCCCGGACCGACCGCTGACCTCAAGCGACTCCTCGAGGGCAAGAAGCGGTTCCTCGACAACCGCCGGGCCGCGGGCCGGAGCCAAGCGATCACGGAGTGGCCCCTGACCCGCGACCTGATCATCGCCGACACCGACCGAAAGGCTCGGGAGCTCGCCGAAGCGCACATCATGATCGCGTACCGCAAGGAATACGCCGGCGGCTGGCGCCATCCCTTCATCGACGCCTCGATCGCGACGGACCTGGACCGGCTGATGGAGGACCGCTTCATCATCGGCGGGCCGGATCAGTGTGTCAGGAAGATCCGGCGCTTCGTAGAAGAGTACGGAATGACTCATCTGATCTGCCGGACCTTCTTCCCGGGCATGCCACACGAGCACATCATGCGCGAGCTCGAGCTGATTGCGCGGGAGGTGGCGCCTGCGTTTTCATGAGGCAGGGCGCGTAAGTGCGTGATATACTAAGGGCTTACCAGGGCTTTCCAGGGGGAAAGGAGTGTGAGTGCGATTCCCCACGGCGCCTATCGTCTAGACCGTTCCTACCAGTGGAACTACACGCACGCTCCGGCGCTGCCGAGGGTACGGCGCTTGCCCTCCGGAACCGGCGGCAGACTCTTCGGCCACCTTCTCGATTCGAGCCTGGGCGTCGCCGCGGGCCCCCTTCTGAACTCGAAGTGGGTGGAGGGCTACGCCCGGCTCGGCTTCGATGTCCTGACGTACGCGACGGTTCGGTCGGCCTTCCGGCCGGCGCACGCCTTGCCCAACATTCGTCACGTGGAAAACCGCGAGCAGGCGGCGGTCATCGCGCGACGCGCGGCCGGAAACGGCGATGCCACGATCGCCGTCTCGCTGGGCGAGCCCTCGATGGAGCCGGACGTGTGGCGCAAGGACGTTCGCCGGGCCAAGGAGCGCATCGGGCCCGGCCAGGTCCTGATCGTGAGCGTCATCGGCACACCCCTCCCGGGCGGCGACGCCGAGACCCTCATTGCCGACTTTGCCCGCTGCGCCGCGTGGGCCGGCGAGAGCGGAGCCGACGCGGTCGAGGTCCACCTCGCGACGCCTGATCCGTTTGTCCCGCAGGCCCAGATGATCTACGAGAACGTGCCACTGGCCGCGCGAATCCTCCACCGCGTGCGAACGACGATCACCGTCCCGGTGCTGGCAAAGCTCGGAGCGTTCAGGACACCGCGCCTGCTCCACGAGACCGCGACCAAGCTCGCGCCCTGGACCAACGGCTTCGTCCTGGTCCACAGCATCAGCCGTAGGATCCTGGACGACAAGGGCACCCCTGCCTTCGAGGGGACCGGCCGCGAGCGCGCCGATGTCGTAGGGGCCCAGACCTTCGCGGTTGCATCGCGGCAGGTCGAGGAGATGCTCGCCTGGCGCAAGGCCGGCACCTGGGACCGCGCCATTCTCGCGGTAGGCGGCATCTCCACGGTCGAGCGCGCGCAAGACGTCCTGCGCGAGGGCGCCGACGCCGCGCTCGTCGCGACCGCCGCTCTCTTCGATCCGCTCTTCGCCGCTCGCTTCCGCCAGACTCGCCCGGCCGCAGTCGCCTGACCTGGTGCCCGAGGAGCGGGGAGGGGTGAGGTCCTCGCGACGACGCTCGCCAACAGCGCGCGAGGTTCTGTCCCTCGGGGCGCAACTCAGGCAGCGCTGACCGCTGCAGATTCCCCAGCGCGGTCCGTGTGCTAGGCTACGAGCCGTGCGCTGGCTGATCGTCCTCCCTTCCGAGCGGCCCGGGCTCATGGGGATGGACTTCGCCGATGAGCTGCGCGTCCTCGGCCACGAGGTCCAGACGTTCGCGTACCGCAGGGACAACCCGCTCTACAAGAACCGCGGGTCCAAGGCGCCGTACCAGCGACTCATCCTGCGTCGTCTGGAGCGTGCCTGCCTGAGCTGGAAACCGTCGATCGTCCTCGTCTGCAAGGGCGGGCCGATCACGCCCGATGCGATACGACGTCTGAAGGCCAGGAGCGACGCCCTCTTCGTCAACTACTTCCCTGACAACCCGCTCTGGATGCTGCCCTTCGAGTGCATCGAGCCCTACGATCTTTTCTTCACCAAGGACCGTCACGCTCTGAACAGCCTGCAGCAGGTCGGCCTCGCCAACGTCCGGTACATGCCGCTCTACTGCATCCCCGCCGACCACCATCCGGTCACGCCCACCGCCGACGAGCGCACGCGGTACGGCGCGGCCGTCTCGCTCGTCGGGAGCCACTACGCCTACCGCGAGCGCTTCGTGCTGGCACTCGCCGGCTATCCCCTGCGGATCTGGGGGGCCGGCTGGCGGCACGCGAAGGATCCGGCGGTGCGACGGATGGTCGCAGGCGGTCCGGTGTGGGGACACGCGAAGCTCCTCGTCTACTCGGCCTCGACGGTGTCGTTGAACCACCATCATCCGATGAACGACATCGTGGGCACCAACACCCGCACCTTCGAGCTAGCCGCCGCGGGGGCGTGCCAGCTCGCGAGCTACCGGGAGGACCTCACGAGCCTGTTCAAGCCCGGCGAGGAGATTCTCGTCTACCGGGACCTCAGCGAGCTGCGCCGCCACCTCGATCACTACATCGCCCGCCCGGACGACGCGCGCGCCATTGGTGAGAACGCCCGCCGCCGTGCGCTCGCGGAGCACACGCTCCGCCACCGGCTCGAGGAAATGCTGGATACCGTCGAGGCCACGTTCGGGAAACGGCCGTGAACGACTCGCTGGCGCAGAGCCTCACTTGCATCGAGTGCGGCGCCGCCCACCCGCTCACCTACCGCCTGGAGTGCGAGCGGTGCCGGGGCCTGCTCGAGCTGCGGTACGACGTCTCCCGTCTTCAGAAGGACGGGCCCGCGCTCTTTACGGGCTCGGGGCTCTGGCGCTACGCGCCCGTCCTGCCCATCAGCGATCCCGCGCACCGGCTGACGCTCGGCGAGGGCGGCACGCCGCTGCTCGACTGCCCGCGGCTCGCCCGGGAGCTGGGAGTGCGCCGGCTGCTCCTCAAGTTCGACGGCCCCAACCCGACCGGGACCGTCAAGGACCGCTCGTCGGCGACGGCCGTCGCCGCCGCGCTCCGGTTCGGCTACCGCGCGACGTCGGTCGTCAGCTCGGGTAACGCGGGCTCGTCGATCGCCGCCTACTCGGCGCGCGCCGGTCTCACCTCGTTGATCTTCGCCTACGAGCGGGCCTCGGCGCCGAAGCTCTTGCACATGGCGGCGACGACGGCGAACCTCGTCATCTACAAGGGCGTCTACGACGACCTCATCACGATCTGGGACCGGCTCGTCGAGGAGCGTCTGTTCTTCGACTGCGGCGCGTCGCGCAATGCCTACAAGCAGGAGGGCAAGAAAACGCTCGCCTACGAGATCGCCGAGCAGACAGGCTGGGCGCCGCCGGACGTCGTCGTCGCCCCGGTCGCGGTGGGCGAGACGTTCATCGCGACGGCGCGCGGTTTTCGCGAGATGCACGAGGCGGGCTGGATCGCGCGCGCGCCGCTGATGGTCGCCGCCCAGGCGACGCGGGCCAACGCCGTCGCGCGCGCGTTCCGCGACGGCACGGCGATCACGCCGCTCAAGATCGGCTACACCGTGGCGGAGGGCCTGGCCGCGGGCGATCCCGGCAAGAAGGGCGCGTGGGTCCTGCGGCTCCTCCGCGAGGGCAAGGGCCTCGTCGGCGACGCCGAGGATGACGAGATCCTCGCGACGCAGCGGCGGCTCGCGCGGGTCGAAGGCATCTGGGCCGGCCCCACGGGTGTGGCCACGCTGGCGGTCCTCGCCGGTCTCCTCGCGCAGAAGCGGCTCGACCCGGGGCAGACCTTCTGCGCGATCATCAGCGAGACGGGGCTGAAGACCGAGGCGGAGCCGCCGAGCCGGACCGGAGTCGCCTTCGACTACGACACGCTCCGACGCCTTGTCACCGAGCGTCTCGCCTAGGTGCCGCTGCCCCGCCGCTTCTACCTGCGACCGGCGCGCGCCGTCGCCCGCGATCTGCTCGGCTGCGTCCTCGTCTCGCGGCGCGCCCGCGCGGTCACGGCGGGCCGGATCGTCGAGACCGAGGCGTACCTCGGCCCCGAGGACACCGCCTCTCACGCCGCGTTCAGGCCTGGCAGCCATGACCTCTTCTACGGCGAGGGCGGCTTCGCCTACGTCTACCTGAACTACGGGGTCCACTGTTGCCTCAACGCGATCGCGGGCCGGTTCGGACAGCCGGGATGCGTGTTGATCCGAGCGCTGGAGCCCGTGCTCGGTCTCTCGATGATGGCAAGGCGCCGCCGCGTCGCCGCTCATTCCGCGCGGCTGGCCAGCGGCCCTGGCAATCTCACCCAGGCTCTCGGCATCACCCTGCGCGACAACGGTGCCGATCTCACGCGCGGGCGCTTGACCGTCGAGCCGCCTGACGGGCTGCGCAACTTTCGCGTCGCGGTGGGCCCGCGCGTCGGCATCACACGCGCCGTCGAACTTCGCCTTCGCTTCTGGATCACCGGAAGCCGCTTCGTCTCACGCTAGCTCTGCGGGAGAGAGGAGCTCGTCCCGTCGGCGCGGTTCGACCCGCCGTCGCCGCCACGCCCGGGCCGCCCCGACGCCGGCGCGGGGGAGCCGGGGTGCCCCGCGGGACCCGTGTAGTCAGCATCGCATCGGCTCGAGCGTGACGGCAGGCCACTTCCGATTGCAGCCGTCGGGTCTCGCGGGGCACCCCGGCTCCCCCGCGCCGGCGTCGGAGCGCCACGCGCCTCAAAGCGGATAGGGCACGAGCTCGCGCGCGATCTCGACCTCGCCGGCGAAGCGGTTGCGCGCTTCCTCGGCGAGCGCATCCACCTCGTCGTGATACTCCGCCCCGATGTGGGTGAGGATCAGACGCCGCACGCCCGCGCGCGCCGGACGCTCGAGCGTGCTGAACAGGCTGAGGAGGCTCCGCAACGGCTCGACGTGTTCGGGCCGGCAATGGATAGTCAGCGGCGCCTGCCGTCCGAGCACGGCCAGGTTCCTGACGAGCGCCGGCAGTCCGTACGAATGGTCAGGATGGATGTGCGTGATGACGACCGAGACAAGGGCCTGCGGGTCGACGCCGGCGCGTCGGAGCTTCTGGACGGGGCTTCCGCCGCAGTCGATCAACAGGGAGCCCTCGGGCACGACGACGACGATCGACGTCGTATCGCGGACGGCGGACGGGACCGACCCCGACGTGCCGAGAAAGGCGAAATGCATCAGCGCGATCTCAGGCTCGCGGGCTCGAAGAGGGCGTCGGCGGGGTTCGTGTTGATCGCGACCGAGCGGACGGTGAACAGGATGAGGAGCTTCCCGTCGACGAATACCTCCTGCCGGTACGGAAAATAGAGCCCGCCGATCAGGGGCCGGTGCTCGGAGAGCGTGAGGTCGAGCAGCCTGGCGCCGTTCGGCAGTCGCTCGCGGGTGACGATGCGGACCACCCCGTAGTCCGCGTCGAGCCACACGGCCGGAACGTCGCGGTCGCCGGAGCGGGCGCCGATCACCGTGATCGTCCGTCCGCCCAAACGCACCGCATGGCTCACGTCGTCCCGCACGCCGCGCGAGCGCCATTCCGCCAGCAGATCGGCGGCGAGACGCTTCACCGGGACGAGCAGGTGCGTGAGGACGCGCATCGGCCCGGCGGCCGGGATCTCCGAGACCGTGCCGTCGGCTCGCCGGACCCAGACGCGATCGCCGACCGTGATCTGGATCTCGCGCTGGCCTTCGACGGTCTGCTCGAGGCGCTGGCGCTGCGGGAGCTTGAAGAACATGCGCTGCTCGCCCACGGACGACGGACCTCGCCCGCCCGGATGGTAGAGGGTGAGGTTCTGGTCGATGACGAGGTCGCTGATCCGGACGTCGGGGAGCCGAGCGACGAAAGCTTCGACCGCGGCCCGGGCGTCCTGGCCGGCCGCGACGGGCACGCCCATGCTGATGGAGGCCAGCAGGAGCGGGAGGACGACGGCGCGCCCCACGGATGTGGTTATAATGCCGTAGATGTGCTGAACGCAAACTAAAGGAGCGCCTGTGCCGAGCGACACACTGAGCACCGGGATCCTGGCTCTCGTCTGGAACTCGGGTCCGATCGCCAAGGTCGTCCTCTTCATCCTGATGGTCTTCTCCATCGTGAGCTGGGCGCTCATCGTGGAGAAGGCGTTCCAGTTCCGGCGGGTTCGCCGACAGACGCTCGAGTTCCTCAGGGTCTTCCGTGAGGCGCGGCGCCCGTCCATCGTGCACAGCGCGGCGCGCAGGCTCCGGCAAAGCCCGCTCGCTCAGCTCTACTTCGCGGCCTACCAGGAAATTTCGGGGATCCCCGAGGTCCTTGACAAGGTCCTCGATGACTTCGACGAAGGGCTCGGCGCCGAGCGGCTCGAGGCGGTGAACCGTGCACTTCGACGCGCGGCCGCGCTCGAGGTCGCTCGGCTCGAGCACTATCTCCCCTTCCTCGCGACGACCGCGAGCGCGACGCCGTTCATCGGCCTCTTCGGCACGGTGTGGGGCATCATGGCGGCGTTTCACGGGATCGGCGCGCAGGGCTCGGCAAGCCTCGCCGTCGTCGCGCCGGGAATCTCCGAGGCGCTGGTTGCGACGGCCGCGGGGCTCGGCGCCGCGATCCCCGCCGTCATCGGGTACAACTACTTCGTCAACCGCGTGAAGCACTGGGCCGTGGAGATGGAGGGCTTCGCGATGGACCTCCTCAACCTTTTGAGCCGGCCCGCTGCCAAGGTGGGACGCACCGCCAAAGATGGCGTTTAGGTTCGACGAGTCGCAGGGCCCGCGCCGGATCGGCACCAACCTCGCCGAGATCAACATCATCCCGCTCGTCGACGTCGTGCTGGTCCTGCTGCTGATCTTCATGCTGACGGCCCCCATGATGTACCGCGGCATCGACGTCAACCTACCGAAGGCCGCGTCGCGGCCGACGGCCGTAGAGGAGCGCCTGGTGCTGACGCTCACCAAAGACCAGTCGCTCTTCCTGAACGATCGCCGCCTGCTGCCCACCGGCCTCGAGCTGGCGCTCCGTCAAGCGTTCGCCAACCGGACTGACAAGACCCTCTACCTGAAGGCCGACGCCGGACTCTCCTACGGCGTGGTCGTGGAGACGATGGACCGCGTTCGTCGGGCGGGCATCGAGCGGCTCGGCATGGTGACCGAGCCGGCTCGGGAGCGCTGAGACCGCGACGGCGCTGCTGCCGTGGCTCTTCCCGCGAGCTTCCACATCGGACCGGCGCTGGGCCGGCTGCGACTTCCGCTGGCTCCCGCGCTCGTGTCGGCGATCGCCCACGCGGCGTTCTTCGCAGCCGTGATCTTCGGCGCCTCCATCTGGAGCGACTCCCGGTCGAAACCCGTCTACGTGGTCCTCACGCCGAGCACCGCGGCCGTCGGGTCCCCACGGGGTGTGTCCATGCCGCCGCGCGTCGAGGAGGCGCCGATACCGAAGTCGCCCCCGGCCGAACTGCCGCGCCGTGAGCCCGCGCGCGACCTGCCGTCGCGCGAGCTGCCGCCGCAGCGAGACTCCGCCGGGCTGCCTAACAGGAGTCTGCCGACGCGGTCGCCCACGCTGCCGCGTCCGGCCGACAAGGAACTGCCGGTCACCTCGAGCGCCTCGCCGTCAACGGCTCCGGCACCGGCTCGGCGCGAGGCGAGCGAGCCGCCGCCCCCGCCGCTCGGCGCGCCGTCGGGCTCTGCGGTCGGCTCCGGCCCTCTCACCCTGAGCGTCTCCGACTTTCCCTACGCCTACTACATCCGGCAGATTCAGCAGAAGATCCAGGAGAGGTGGCATGGGCGGGCCATTCCCGGACAGCAGCCCTCCGTCGTTTTCGAGATCCGGCGCGACGGCAGGCTCAACGTGGTGGCCATCGACAGGACCTCGGGCAATGCGTACTACGACCAGGTCGCGCTCCGGGCGATCAACGACGCGAGCCCGTTCCCGCCCCTTCCCGACGACTTCAGGAAGGCCGTGCTGAGAATCGGCCTGCAGTTCGTCTTCGATCCAACAGGGGGATAGCTGGTGCGACGATTCGCCGCCGTTGTTCTCGCGCTCGTGATCGTCACGGCCCTCGGGCTCTGGGCGCCGCCGCCCGCGGTGCGCGGGCAGGCCGTCGACGTCTACATCAACGTCACCGGTGGTGACCGGAGCAGGAAGCTCAACATCGCAATTCCCGAGTTCACCGTCGTGGCGGGGACGGACACCGCGCTCGCGAAACTCCTCGCTTCGGTGGTCGGCAACGACCTCACGCTCTCCGGGCTCTTCAGCGTCGTCGCCGCGTCGGGCGCCATCCCCGCCAACAATCCCGCGGCGCTCGGACAGACGTGGAGCGCGTTCGCCGCCGCCGGCGCCCACGCGGGCGTGCACGGGCTTCTGGGGATCCGCGGCGAGCGCCTCGAGGCCGAGATGCGCCTCTACGATCTCACGACGCCGGAGTACCGCCTGATCGCGTCGAGGAAATTCGAGGTCGCCGCGCCGCAGTCGCGGCGCCTCGCGCACAAGATCGCCGACGAGATCGTGCTCCAGTTCACCGGCGAGTCGGGGGTCGCGGACACGAAGCTCGCGTACGTGGTGGGGCCGCCCGGAGCCAAGGAAATCGTCGTCGCCGACTACGACGGAGCGGGCGCGACCGCGGTGACCCGCAACGGATCGATCAACCTCTCGCCCGTCTGGAGCCCTGACGCGCGGTCGATCGCCTTCACCTCGTTCATGAACGGCTACCCTGACCTCTTCCGTCTCTTTCCCTTCGAGCGGCAGCGGCCCGTGCAGACTCTCGCCTCGTTCGTGGGGATCAACTCGTCCCCGGGTTGGAGCCCCGACGGTCGCTTCCTCGCGCTGACGCTCTCGAAGGACGGAAACCCGGAGATCTACGTGCTCACGGTGGCGACCGGAGTCCTCCAGCGCCTCACGCGACACGCCGGGATCGACACGGAGCCCGCGTGGGCGCCGACGGGCCAGCAGATCGCGTTCGTCTCGGACCGCGCGGGACAGCCGAGGATCTTCGTGATGGACCGGGACGGCGCGAACGTGCGTCAGATCACCACGAGCGGCTTTCACACGCAGCCCCGGTGGTCCCCGAAAGGCGACTCCATCGTCTACACGCAGCGAGCGGGAACGCACGACCTCTGGGCCATCAGCCCGAGCGGCTCCACCCCGCGCCCGCTCACGAGCGGCCAGGGAGACAATGAGAGCGCCGCCTGGGCTCCCGACGGACGCCATCTCGCGTTCCAGTCCAACCGCAACGGCCGATGGCAGGTGTTCGTCATGTCGGTCGACGATTTGACGACGACACGGGTCACGCAGGGCACGACCGAAGCCACAAGTCCCTCATGGTCGCCGCGTCTGCCGTGATAGGATTAAAACCCGTACGGTGGCCCTCAGGGCCGAAGCCAAAGGAGGCATCATGGTGACACGCGCTGGGCACGCCACAGTGATGTCGCTGCTCCTGGTGGGGCTGATCATCAGCGGTTGCGCGAAGCAGCCCGCGACGACGGCGGCGACCGCGGCGCCGGCGCCGGCACCGGCGCCCCGAGCCGCGGCTCCTGGGCCCGCGCCGACGGCCGCCGCCCCGGCGGAGAGCGGTGCGGTGGCGACGGCGGCCCCCGCCTCGACCGCACGGCCGTCACTGAAAGAGTTCACCGCCGTCGCCGCTCTGAAGGACGTCTTCTTCGAGTTCGACAAGTACGACATCCGGGCCGAGGACGCGAAGACCCTCGATGCCAACGCCACCTGGTTGAAGGCGAACGCCGAGAACCTCGTACTCATCGAAGGACACTGCGACGAGCGCGGCACCAACGAGTACAACCTGGCGCTCGGCGAGCGTCGCGCAAAAGCGGCGATGAATTACCTCGTCTCCCAGGGCGTCCAGGCAAACCGCATCACCATCATCAGCTACGGCGAGGAGCGGCCGCTTTGCAACGAGAAGAACGAGTCGTGCTGGAGCAAGAATCGCCGCGCGCATTTCCTCGTCAAGCCGCGCTGAGCCCGCGTGAGGTCCTGCCGGGGAGGAGATCCATCCTCCTCCTCGGCGTCGTCGTGTTGCTCGCCGGCTGCGCGGAGGTCCAGGAAGTCACCGGCGTCGCAACTCAGCAGGACATTCTCCAGCTTCGCCAGGACGTGGCGGCGGCGCAGCAAGCCGCCCAGCGCGCCAAGGCTGACGGGGAGGCCCTCTCAGCGCAGCTCAAGCGCCGCTCGCCCGAGCAGACGGGAGAGAGCGAGCGGCAGGTCGCGGCGCTCACCCGTCAGGTCGACAGCCTCAGTGAAACGATGACAACGCTCACGGGGCGAGTGGAGGATCTCGGAGCGCGACTGGACGCGATGAGCCGCCAGCTTCGCGGGACGGGCCCGGTGCCCACCCCTTCGGCGCCGCGGCCCCCGGGCGCCCCGCCGACGCCGGGCGCCGCACCCGGAGCACCTCCTGGTCCGGTCGTGGCAGTGCCCTCGCGGCCGACGACAGGCTCGCTGCAGCCACAGGACATCTACCAGGCCGCCTACATCGATTTCAGCAAGGGTAGCTACTCGCTCGCGATCGCGGGGTTCCGCGAGTTCCTGCGGCGCTACCCGGAACACGAGTTGGCCGGGAGCGCCCAGTACTGGATTGGTGAGGCATACCTCTCGCTGGCACGCGGGTTCACCGATTCCGCTCAGGGCGACAAGGCGTCCGAGTCGCTCGAGCAGGCTGTGCAGGAGTTCAAGAAGGTGCTCGCGAACTATCCGCGAGCGGAGAAAGTCCCGACGGCGCTCTACAAGGAAGCGCTCGCGTTGATCGACCTCAAGCAGCCCGGGCTCGCCCAGGCCCGCCTCCAGTATCTCGTCGACAACTTTCCCCGAGCCGAGGAGATATCGCTCGCACGAGAGCGTCTGGCCGCACTGAAGACCCGCTAATCCCGCCAGCCGACCGGGAAGTCTACAGTCTCGAGAAAGGCTGACTGGGCCCGGCGGCCGGGGGTGGTGGGTCCGCCTGAGCCCCGTGTAGTCAGGGTTGACTGAACCGCTTTACCGAAGACAGGATCTCGCGCGCTGTGAGCTAGCGGGGCTCAGGCGGACCCACCACCCCCGGCCGCCGGGCCCAGTCAGTCGGAGGGTTCGTCGAGGCCGAGAACCCACACGACCGTCACGTCCTTCTCGTGGGTCGAATAGACCATGACGGTGCCGCGCGGATCTTCTGTGTGGGCCGAGCTGACGACGACGGAGGGATCGGGGGTGAGCAGGCCAGGCAGCGTCTGCCAGAACGTCAGCGACACCAGGCCCACGACTGCCACCGCACCGCCCAGCGCCCATCGGGGCCGCCACCACCTCCCCTGAGCGGCGACAGGCGGCGACTCACGGCGCCCGGCGTCCTCGATGCCCCGGATGATTCCTGGCCAGAAGCCGGTCCAGTCGGGTGCGACCCGGCTCCGGCCTGAGCTCAAGGTCTGCTGGAGCAGAGCCCGCATCTTTCGAAGCGCCTCGGCTTCCCGCTGACAGGTGCTGCACCCGGTCAAATGTCTGGCTGTGGACTGTGCGGTCGCGCCCTCGAGAGCCCCATCGAGGTAGGCGCCGATCCGGCGGCGGGTCCGGAAACAGGTCAACACGACCATTGGACGGCCCCGCCTACGGCCCGTATTCTCATGGCGGAATGATACCCGAACAGCCGGTGACGCTGGCCCTGGGAGCTGACCTGAGCCTCGAGGCTCGCCTGGCTCTGCCGGACTCCCCGAACGCCGGAGTCGTGATCTGCCATCCCCATCCACTCTATGGCGGCGACATGGACAACCCCGTCGTCGTGCGCGTCCAGGAGGTGTGCGCGGGGCTGGGTCTGGCCACTCTGCGCTTCAACTTTCGCGGGGTGGGCGGCTCGGGCGGCACCCACGGTGGCGGCGCCGGCGAGCAGGAGGACGCGACGGCGGCACTCGATACCCTCGCGAAGGCGGTGGGCGGAGCGCCGCTCGCGATCGCAGGATACTCGTTCGGCGCCTGGATCGCCGCGCTCGTCGGCTGCCGCGACGCACGAACGGCGGGGCTGGCGTTGATCGCGCCGCCGCTCGCCATGTACGACTTCGGCTGCCTCGAGGGAACGCGCGCGCCGACGCTGATGGTCGGGGGCACCGCGGATCCCTACTGCCCGGCCGGTGATTTTGCGCGGCTCACCGCACGGTTCCCGTGGGTCAGCGCGATTGCCATCGAGGGCGCAGATCATTTCTTCTTCGGCAAGCTCTTCCCGCTCGGTCAGGCGGTTGCGGAATGGGCGCAGCGGCTCCCCCGGGAGCGCGCGGCCCGCTAGCTTCGCGGAAGCTGGCGAGGCGTCGCGTTGCCGGCCGAGAGGATGATGCGCACGCCTTCCTCGACGGCCAGCCCGGTTTGGAGCACCTCATCGCGCGGGACGAGCACCACGTCGCCGAGATAAAGGTTGTTCGTCGGGATGAAGAGGGTCACCATCTCGCGCTTACCGTGCGGGGTGTCCACGAGGACGTGGCTCGTGACGAACGCGAAGGCGTACTCGCCCTGGCGCGGGTGCTCGACGAGCACGACCGCCCCAAACGCGCTTCGCCGCTCGGGCGAGAAGGAATCGATGAGCATCTTGACCGACGGATAGAGCCGCCGGTAGATCGGCACCTTCAGCAGGAGCGTGTCGCCCCAGGCGAGCACGCGACGGCCGACCACGTTCCGCGCGATCGTGCCCATGACCAGGATGATGCCGACGGCGGTCAGGAACCCGAGACCCGGGATGGGGCGGCCCAGCATCTTCTGGTACATCGGGGCGAAGACGTCGTCGATCCGGCTCCAAAAAATCCAGAGTAGCCACCCCGTGAGGAAGACGGGAACCGTGACGAAGAAGCCAGCGATGAATCGGACCTTGAGCCAGTTCTTCACGCCGATGGCCATGATTTCTTCGAGGATAGCACCTCGGACCAGTCGCCTCCTCGACATGAATCTCCGCGGGGTGTTCTTCTGCTGTCAGGCGGCCGCCGCGACCTGAGGGCCGCTCCGAGGACTACGGGCGCACGATCCTCCCGCCGCCCATCGCGCGCAAGAAGTCGCCGAGGGAAGCGAAGCGCATGAACGGGTTGCCGCGCTTTTCCTCCCCGATCGTCGACGACGGGCCGCCGTAGTTGTGGCCGGGAAGCAGAATCGTGGAATCGGGCAGCGCGCCCAGGCGCTGCGTGAGCGAGTGGTACATCTCAGCCGGGTCGCTGCCCGGCAGGTCGGTCCGACCGCACGAGCCGATGAAGAGCGTGTCGCCCGACACGAGTCGGCCGTCGATCAAGAAGCACTGGGAGCCCGGCGTATGCCCGGGCGTGTGCATGAAGGTCAACGTCATTCGCCCGACCGTCAGCGTCGCGTGGTTGTCCACCTGCACGAGGTCGGAGCCGAAGCCCTTGAGGAACTCGCGCTCCGCCTTGTGGACGTAGACCTTCGCCTTCACGCGCTCCAGCAGGTCCTCGACGCCCGGAACGCGTCCGGGCATACCCCAGGGCTCGAGGCTGCCGCCCACGTGATCCTGGTGGGTGTGCGTGATGAGCGCACCCGTGATCGTCATGCCTCGAGCCTGGGCGGTCTCGACGATCGTGTCGATCTCCCACGCCGGGTCGACGACCACGCACTCGCGCGCCTGCGGGTCGCCGATGAGATAGACGAAGTTCTGCATCGGCCCCAGTTCCATCTGCTCGAGGTAGATGGTGTCGTTGGACACGGTCTCCATCCTACCGCAGGGGCGGCGACCACGCTAGAATGACACTCCGCATGCGCGTTTCGCTCGGTCGCCCGGCATGCCTTGCCGCGCTCGCCCTGGCCGCGACCTCATGCACGTTCCCGGTCGAGGGACAATTCGCCGGCCGTTCGCTGGCCGACCGCGCCGACCCGACGCGTACGATCGTGCTGATCTACAACCACGGCTTCTCGCGGGACACGGCGGGCACCTACAAGCCCGGTGTGCCACCGATTCTCCAGCTCGCGGTCGATCGGAATCCCGACGTCGTCCTCTTCTCGCAGGTGCGGAATGCCTCCCGGCTCGAGCGCACCCATCACAGCGACTACATCGAGTCCGCGGTCGAGCTCTTCCGGCGGCGCGACGGGGTGCCGCTGGAGAACATCATCCTGGTGGGCCAGAGCTGCGGCGGGTGGGGATCCCTGCAGGCGGCCGCGTTCGTCTATCCGGGCGTCGGAGGCGTCCTCGCCTTCGCGCCCGCTTGCCACGGCCAGCTCCCCCACTCGAGCGCGGTCAAACGGGCGCGCGAGTCCGAGATCGCTCAGCTTGCCGAGCGCGCCCGTTTCCCGGGCGCCATCTTCCTCTACGAGGGCGATTCCTACTACGACCTCGCCGACTGGGAGGGCTTCGAGACCCGAGGGTGGCGGGCGCCCGATCTCAAGCTCGAGCGCCTCGCCCGCGGGCGGGTGCTCGAGGTCTGCTCCCGCTGTGGGCGCGACAGCCACGGCGCCATGTCGGACGCCCGGTTCGGGGCCGCGTTCTTCGCGTCTCACGTGCAGCCGCTCATCGATCGGGTGCGCGAGCGCATCCGAGCGCGGTCCGAACGATGATCGCGGTAGAATGGCGGACTTCACCTTCAAGGCGTGCGACCGGTTGTATGCGCGGGACGAGAGGACCGGCTTCCAGTCGGTGAAGAACGTCTGGATCGAGATGGGCTGGGACGCGGACGCGATCTGGCGGGACAGCGTCGCCCACTCCCAGACGACGAAGTCGTTCAACAGCTTCCTCTTCCAGGACAACCTGATGCCGCGTCTGCAGCGGCTCGGGCTCGTCTCGGACCGGATCGCGCCGCGCTACCGGGAGCTGGGCCTGCTGGCCTGATCAGCCCTTGAAGTCGTCGGGGACTTTCGGCGGCTCGCCGAGCTGCTTCGCGTCGACCGCATAGATCGCCGGCGCCGCTTTCAGCTTGACCCAGGCGCGCTCGCCGTCGCGCTTGCCGACCAGCATTGCGGCGAGCTCGGCGCCGTCCGCTTTCAGCAGCGTCACCTCGAGCGTCGGCGCGTCGAGGCCGTACCGGGCGGGCTCGTCGCCGGTGGGCGTGGCGATCGATTTCCACTTCAGCGCGCGGAGCGCGTAGAGCAGGTTGTCCACCGTGGCGGCCTTTGCCGAGCCCCGCCCGCCCTCGACCAGCTTCCAGTCGACGTCGCCGCTGCGCTCGACCACGACGGTCTGACCGCCGGCGCGCACCCGCATGCGCTTGATGTCCTTCGGCTCGAGCCCGGGCAGTAGAACGCGGTCGCGCAGGTCGTCGACGGACCGGCCGAGCTCCTCGAGCACCTTGCCGTCGACAAGCACCACCGGGCCCCGGCCCGCCAGCCCCGCGTACGCGGTCGGTGCGCCGCCCCGGCGCTCCGGCGAGGGCGCCAGGAGGAGCGTCCGGGGGGCCGGCGCTCCCTGCTCGCTGATGGTCACGCGCACCGTGGGCTTCGCGAGATAGCGTGGGACGCCGGCGGCGTCCTCGCTGAGGAAGGCCTGCGCGCGGAGCTCGCGCAGCTTGAACAGCACGGCGCCCGCCTCGACCTGGTCGGCCGGCAGCGCCTCGGGCGCGGTGATCTTCCAGCGCCCGTTCTCCTGCGCGAGCGTGACCGCGCCCTTCGGGCTCTCGATCTCGAGCCGCGTCACCTTGTCGCGCTCGACCTCGACGACCGTCTTGTCGCGGAGCACCGCAACGTTCTTCGGTACGGCCGCCCACGTCTCGTCCGGGATCACCACCACCGCCGACTCGCCGGCCCGCATCGCGTAGACGCCCTTCTTGGCCGGGTCTCCGCGCCCGAAGAGCAGCGTCTTCGTCGCCCGGTCCTTGTCACGGCCCGTGTGGATCGACACCTGGACGGGCCGGTCGAGCCCGAACGGTTCGAGCGAGCGCGGCGCCTCGGCCACGAACTCCTTCACGCGCGCGGCGCGGAGCTTCTCGAGGAAGTCGCGTAGCGTATCGCCGTCCGCCGGCAGCGCGCGCGGGCGGGTCAGCTTCCAGCGGCCGTCGGTTTGCTCGACGGCGATCGTGTCGTCGCGCGTGATGATCTCGAGCGCCGTGACGTCCTTCTGGTCGAACGCGAGCACGGCCTTGTCACGGAAGTCGGCGAGCGGCCGGGTCGTGTCTCTCAAGACGGAATCCCCGACCACGAACACTGCGGGCTTGCCCGCCTCGCGCGCGTACACCCATACCCCGGTGGGGTTCTTGGCCCCGAGGACCAGGCCGAGCTGCTTGCCGTCCTTGAGGCGAAGCGTGACCTCGGCCGCCGGCTTGTCGAGACCGAAATCGCCGAGCGCGGCCGGGGCCGACTCGATTTCGCGGTCCATCCGGGCGGTGATGACCGAGGTCACCGTCTCGTCGATGGGCCCGCGGTCGCCGCGCGCCTTCACCGGCTCGAGGATCTGCCAGCCGTCGCCCTCACGCTTGAGCTTGACGACGGAATCGGGCCGCTTGATCTCGACCTCCGTGACGTCGGCCGGCTCGGCCGTGAAAACTCGACCCTTGCGGCCCTCCGTCTTCTCCCGTTCCGGACCCAGCCGGAGTTCGTAGACGTAATAGAAGGCGCCGAGCGCGATCAGGATAGCGGCCAGGACCGCGGTCGTCTGCCAGCGCATGACCGGCCGGCTAGTTCGCCGCGCGGCGGCGGACGACGGCGACGATTCCGCCGACGAGCACGAGCGCCGGCAGGACCACGACCGGCAGCAGGAAGACGGCCTGCGCCTGGTTCGAGCTCATGAAGACCGGGGTCTGCTTCACGTCCTTGGGGCGAATCGAGATCTGGTCTTCCTCCTCGGCCAGCCAGCTCACGGTGTTGAGGAAGAAGTCGCGGTTGCCCTGGATGTTGAGGAACTGGTTCGCGGCAATGTTGGACGTGCCGTACACGACGATGCGGGCTTTGTCGATCGTCGCGACCGCCGCGACGATGAGCGGCCCCTTCAGATCTTGTGCATCGGGCTGGGCCACGCCGCGCTGGAGATCCGCGCGGTTGGTCTCCCCCCAGCTCTCTGCACTGGTGCGCGCGAGCCCCTGGACGTTGACGCCCTTGGGCGGGGTCTTGAGCGCGGTGATCGACCGCGTGAGCGGGAAGAGGGTGCTGATCCCGCTCATGTCACGCGTGATCGGATGGGACTCGTACTGCTGGACGATCGGCACCTCGGGTCCGATGCCGAAGAGACGTCCGATCGGGTTCTGTTCTACGACGAGGTCGTCGTCGAGCTGGAACCCGTACTTCACCAGGTACTTCTTGAGCCCCTCGTTCTGGAACGGGTTCGCCATGGCCAAGACTTTGCCGCCGCGGCCCAGGTACGCATCGATGGCCTCGAGCTCCGGCGGAAACAGGTCGTTGCGCGGCCCGGCGAGGATGACGACCACGGAGTCGTCCGGCACCTTGCCCGCGCGCGCGAGGACCAGGGGCTTGACGTCGTAGTTGGCCTTCTCCATCGCGGACTTCGCCTCACTGAACCCCGGGCGGTCGGTGTTCCCGAGCTCGGCCTCGCCGTGCCCCTGGACCACGTAGACAACACGCTTACCCTCACGGGTGACCTTCACGAGTCCGTTCGTCAGCTTCTCTTCCTCGGCGTCGAGCACCTTTTCCGACTTCGCCTTGGTCTCGAGCACGATCGTTCCGTACGACTCGACGCCATAGCGGCGCGCGAGGCCGGGCTCTCGGTCGGGGTCCACGCTCTTCCACGTGAGCTTCCCGTTCGAGTAGCGCGCGTACTGCTTGAGCAGGTCCTCGGCCACGCGTTTGCCGGGCTGGTCGCTGCGGTAGAAGGCGACCGCGTTCACCTCGGTCTTGAGGCCGCCGAGCAGCTGCACGGTCTGGGGCGAGAGGCTGAACCGCTTGTTCTCGGTGAGGTCCAGGCGCGCGCTATGCCGGAACGAGAGCGCCTGGACGACGACCGTCGCACCCAGCACGAGCGCCACCGCCACCGCCGTGTTGACGCCGTAACGCATCGTCCGGCGGCCGACGAGGCCGCGGAAGTCGTCGATCCGGGCCAGCAAGGACGCCAGGACCAGCAGCACGCCCGCCGCGACGAGCGTCCACCGGAACCGCATCCAGTCCGGTCGCAGGAACGGCAGGATCGCCGCGACCACCAGCACGGCGAGGCCGGCGTAGCCGCCCCAATCGAGCAGCCTCCGGATCATCCCTTCCATCGCCGCGCCTCGAGGGAACGGAGCGTCAGGAACAGGGCCAGCACGGTGAAGTTGAGGTAATAGAGGATGTCCTTGGTGTCCAGGACGCCCTTCGCGAAGCTCTCGTTGTGCTCGAGGATCGACAGGAACTGCAGCACCTTCCCCGTCGTCCCGCCGGCGTAGTCCGCGCTCCAGCCGAGGATCCAGAAGATGAGGAGGACTCCAAACGTGGTGATCGAGGCGACGATCTGATTCTCGGTCAGCGACGAGGCGAACACGCCGACGGCGATGAACGTCGCGCCCATGAGCAAGAGGCCGAGGTAGCCCGTGAGCACCGGACCCCACTCGAGCCGCGCGAAGTACATCACGATCCCCGGATAGAGCACGGTGAGCCCGATCATGATCGCGTAGAGCGCGAGGGCCGACAGATATTTTCCGGCGAGCACGGCGCCATCGCGCACCGGGTACGTGAGCAGCAGCTCGATCGTGCCCGAGCGCCGCTCCTCGGCGAAGAGCCGCATCGTCACGAGCGGCAAGAGCAGCAGCAGGATGACGCTGATATTCGAGAAGAGCGGCCGCATGACGCTGTCGGTGACGTTCAGGTCACGCCCCATCGCCGGGTTCATCGCCGACTGCATCGAGGCGAGCGTGAAGAACGCGAAGATGGAATAGAAGAAGTAGCCGCCGATCAGGAGGAAGATCGTGAACACCACCCACGCCACCGGCGACGTGAAATAGAGGCGCAGCTCCTTCTTGAAGATCGGCCAGATCCTCATGACCGCGGGTTCTCCCCGGCCTCTCCCGCCGCGGCTTCCTCGCCCGCGACGACCCGGATGAAGACCTCCTCGAGCGTCATCCCCACCCGCTTCAGCTCCAGCAGGTCCCACCGCTGCTGCGCGGCCAGCTGGAAGATTTCCGCGCGCACGTCACGGCCTCGCGCCGCCTCGACCACGTACCGGCCGTCGCCGTTCGTGACCGCCTGGTCCTGCACGGACAGGACACCCGGGATGGCGCGAATCCGGTCGCGAACGGCGGGCGGCGGACCGACGATCTCCACTTCGACCCGCGCGGTCGGAAAGAACTGCTCCACCAGCGCCTCGATGGGGCCCTGGGCGACGATGGCGCCCTTGTTGATGATGATCACGGCGTCGCACAGAATCGAGACTTCCGGGAGGATATGGGTCGACAGGATCACGGTGTGCTGGCCGGCGAGCGCCTTGATGAGCGACCGGATCTCCGTGATCTGCTTCGGGTCGAGGCCGATCGTGGGCTCGTCGAGGATGAGCACCTCCGGATCGCTGACGATCGCCTGCGCCAGGCCCACGCGCTGGCGATATCCCTTCGAGAGCTTCCCGATCAGGCGGTTCTGGACTTCGGTGACCAGGCAGCGGTCCATGACGTCGGCGACCTTCCGCCGCCGCTCCGCCCGCGGGACCCCTTTCACCTCGGCCACGAAGTCGAGGTAGGGCGCGACCCGCATGTCCGTGTACAGCGGCACGCTCTCTGGCAGGTAGCCGATCCGGCGCCGCACCTCCATGGACTCGCGGAACACGTCGTACCCCGCGACCCGCGCCGCACCGCTCGAGGCCGGCATGAAGCAGGCGAGAATGCGCATGGCGGTGGATTTCCCGGCCCCGTTGGGCCCGAGGAAACCCACGATCTGGCCCGGCGCGACGCTGAAGGACACGTCGCGAATCGCGGTGACCAGTCCGTAGTTCTTTGTGAGGTGTTCGACTTCGATCATCGAGGCCGGTTATGGAGTATACAACGACCTACAGATATTGGCCGTAGCGGATCTTCTCGACGACCCCCCGCACGCCCTTGTAGCTGTCGATCGCATCGAGCATGTCCTCGGTGGAGACGGGCGGGGCGCCCGCGCGCTCGGCCTCGCTGCGCACCTTGACCTCGAGGGCGCGCCTGACGATCACGGAGATGTCGGCACCGCTCATCCCGCCCATGACCGGCAGGATCTTGTCGTAGTCGATCTTCGCGAAGAGCGGCCGCCCGGCGTTTTTCTCGGTCCGGACGCGGACCAGCTCCAGGATCTCTTTCTGGGCGCCGGGATCGGGCAGCGGGATCTCGATGAGATGATCCAGGCGCCCCGGCGCGACGAGCGCGGGGTCGAGCGCGTCGGTGTGGGTGGTCGCTGCGACGACGAGGATGCGCGCGGCCGTGCTCAACGCGTCGAGCTTCTCGCAGAGCGCCGCGACCAGCCGGGCGCTCGCCTCCCGCGCCTGGGGCGGCGGAAGCAGATGCTCGAGCGAGAGCGCCTCGGCCTCGTCCAGGAACAGCACCGCCGGTCCCTCGGCCATCGCGATCCGGAGGATCTCCTGGAGCAGATCGCCCGTGTTCGCGCCGAACTTCGAGGTGAGATTCATCAGTTTCAAGTGGTAGAAGATGGCGCTCGACGCCGTGGCGACCGCCTGGGCGAGCTTCGTCTTCCCGGTGCCCGGCGGGCCGTAGAGGAGCACGCCCTTCGGCGGGTCGATGCCCCACTGCCGGTAGAGGTCGGGGTTGCTCAGCGCGAGGGCGAACCCCTTGAGACCCGTCTTGGCCTGCCGGAGCCCGCCGACGTCGTCGAAGGTGACCGTCGACCGCATCTTCGTCTCGACCCGACCGGTGAGATCGCCGAACTTCTCGCCGAGCTTGGCAAAGACGTCCTCCAGACGCCGCTGAAGCGCCCATTCCTGGTCGTTCCGCTCCGGCTCGGCCATATCGTCAGATCGACGGGCGGCGTGGCGGCGCGCTGCTGCCGGCCTTGTCGAAGACTCGCTCCTCCACGAGGACCGGCACCTTCGCGCGGATCGCCAGGGCGATCGCGTCCGACGGGCGCGCGTCGAGCTGGAGCTCCGGCCCGCCGGCATTGAGATAGACGATCGCGTAGAAGATGTCGTCGCGCAGGTCGGTGATCACGACGCGCGTGAGCGTCACGTTGAGCCGACCGAAGAGCGTCAGGAACAGATCGTGGGTGAGGGGCCGGGGCGGCGTCACGCCCTGAAGCGGGACGGCGATCCCGGTGGCCTCGGCCAGCCCGATAGCAAGCGCGACGGAGCGCTTGTCGCGCTTGCCCTGGAGCAGGACGGTCGGCTGCTGCGTGCTCTGGTCGACCATGACCGCGACCACGTCCACCTCCTGCGCGCCCGTCGGCTTCGGCGGCGCGGCCTCCGGCCGATCCGGGGCCAGATCCGCTGGGTGGGGGACGCCGAGCACTGCAAGCATCAGCAGTGCGGTCACGCCGATCCGGGCGCTCGTGTTCATGCCGGCTCCTGTCCGCGAAACAGTGGGGCCAGTATAGCGCCGCCCGTCAGGCGACGCGACGGTCGGTCAGCGACATGCTGAGCGCAGAGCCGAGCAGCAGCAGCGACGCCAGAATGGTCCACATGAACGCGTAGCCGATGCCGTGCGTGATGTAGCCGAACGCGAACGAGCCCGCCGTCTGGCCGACCAGGAAGACCGCGCCGAACATGGCGACGATCACGCCGCGCCGCGTCTGCGGCGCGTGGTCCGTCACCAGCGCCGCCAGGCCCGGGTAGAGAAGACCGTGCGCGCCGCCCGACATCAGCCCGGCGACGAAGAGCACCGGGACGACCGGCGTGAGGCTCGTGCGGCTGACGAGGAAGCCCAGCAGGGCCAGCAGCGCGACCGCGCCGGTCTGCACGAGCATCGACGGAACGATCACTGCCCGGCGGCCGTGCGTGTCGATCAGCCGCCCGCCGAATACCCGCACGCCGATCGCGGCGAGGGCGAACGCGGTGTAGAAGAGCGCCAGGGTCTCCACGCCGAGGCTGTCGGCGAAGGTCGGTAAAAAGACGAAGATCGTGCCGGCGCCGAGACCGAAGAAGAGCGTCACCGCCATGTGGCGATGGCGGAGCGCGTCTAACCCGCCACGCTCCCACAGAGAGCCGGCCACCGGCAGCGGCCCGCCCGGACGCCCGCCCGGCAGCCGCCAGACGAACACGGCCGCCACCATGGCCAGGACGGCGGCCAGCCCGAAGAGCGGGCGAAATCCCATCCGGCGAATCACCCACTCGCCGATCAGCGGCGCGACGGCGGTCGCCACGAGCCCCGCGACGCCGTAGATCCCGAGCGCCCAGCCCCGGTGCGCGGGCGGGGTCAGGTCGAGAACGTACGAGTAGTTCGCCACGAAGAAGGCCGAGAAGCCGACGCCCTGGAGCGCGCGCACGAAGGCGAGCATCGGGATCGACGGCGCGCCGGCCGCCAGGAGCGCCGAGACGGTGACGATGCCGGCGCCCAGGAGCATGAAGAACCGACGTCCGAGCGCATCGACCCACGGGCCGACGAGCGGCTGGCACAGGATCCCCACCGCGTTGTACAGACCCATGACGATGCCGATCTCGATTTCCGTCCCGCCGGCGCCCTCGATATAGAGCGGCAGGAGGATGAAGCAATTCAGGCTGAAGAAGAAAAAGAAGTTGGTGATCGTCGCCCGTACGAATGCCTTGTCGGCTAGAATGGGCGACGACACTCGAAAATTATCGCATGACCACGATAGACGCCACGCTTCGCCGTGCCCTCGAGGTGAGCGGCCGCGATCTGATCCTGACGCTCGATCCCGCGCTGCAGGGCCTCCCCGAAACCGCTCACGGCGGCTCGGTGCTCGCCGTGTTCGATGCGCTGGCGGACGCGTCGGCGCCGCGTGAGGTATCCGGCATCTATCGCCGGCGCGTCCCGCTCGGCATGCCGCTCACGCTCCTCCGCACCCGCGCCGATTCGACGGAGACGTTCGTCCTGTCCGATCCTGCCGGCAGTGTCCTCGTCGATGGTCGTGTCGCGCTCCTGGCCGCGGATCCCGACGACCTCGCGCCCAGTCGGGCGGGTGGGGGTGGGGCGGCCCACGACGACGCGCGCCGGTATCCGCTACCCATCTCGCGCACGTGCTTTGCGTGCGGGACCGACAACGCGCTGGGGCTCCGCGTTCAGCTCGAGTTCGACGCCGAAACGGTCCGGGGGACGTGGGAGCCGCGCGCGTCCTTCCGGAGGGACGACGGCTCGCTCGCTCCCGCGGCGCTGACGACGCTGCTCGACGAGGCCGCGTTCTGGCTCGGCGCCCTCGCCACCGGCGAGTCGGGCATGACGACCGAGCTCCGCGTGTCACTCCACCGCCCCGCGCAGTTTGCGGCGCCCGTCACCGTGACCGGCGCTCGCGGGGCGGTCCACCAGCGCGGCGACGACGCGCGCTACTGGGAGACCGACGTGGTGGCGCGCGCCGACGGCGAGGTCGTCGCGACGGCGCGGATCACGTACGTCGCCGTGCGCGGCGCGGCGCGCCGCCTCGTCACCGGGATGCTCGCGATGAACGATCCGGCATGCGTGCGGCGCGTGTTCCCCGCCTATACGTGCTGACGCCTCGATGGTCGGCGCCCGCGCGGCCGGGCTCGTCGTTCCGGCGGCGCTGGCTGACGGGCGCGATCCTGGACGCGACGTGGGCCCACCTCGAGGCCGGAGGCGTGCGGATCTATCCTGAAGCGGGCTATCGGACGGCATTCGGCGTATGTTTGGCACTGGCGGCTGGCTCGCTGGTGATGACCCTTCTCGTGACCGAGACGCGTTGCCGCAACATATGGAGGCGTGCAACTCACTGAGGCGAGTAAGAAGGAGACGTGCGATGGCCAAGACCACCCAGCTCGTCCTGTCGCTCAAGTCCAAGCCCGGCGTTCTGGCCGGCATCAGCCGCGCACTGTCCGATGCCCGCGTCAACATCCTCTCCCTCTCGGCCGCCGAGGTGAAAGGGCGCGGAAAGATCCGCATGACCGTGAACAACCCGGTCGTGGCCAAGCGGGCGCTGCGAAAGGCGCGCGTTCGCTTCGTCGAGGAGGTGGCGTTCGCCAAGCGGCTCCGGAACAAGCCCGGGGCGCTCGCGCGGATCGTCGAGAAGCTGGCGCGTGGCCGGGTCAACATCAGGTCCGCCTACGCGACGACCACCGGCCGCGGCGGCGCGACGGTCGTGCTCACGGTTTCGAACGCCGCGAAGGCGCGCAAGCTTATCGGCGCCTAGCAGCCGGAGCCGGCCGGCGGCGGGAGGGGGAGGCGCGATCGGGGTCGAGAGAACCACGCGGCACGCTTGCGCTGCCCCGCGGCGCCTGGGCTCCATCTGGGCGCGCGGCGCCCGCCGTCGCGTGGTGGGAACGGGTCCCTACGACCCCGACCGCGCCTCCCTCGCCCGCCGCCGGCCGACCCCCGTCTGTCGTCGGGTGTGAGGTTTCCCGTCGGATTTGGGTCTGTCAGCGGAGGGGGTGGAAGAAGGTGCGGATGTCGGCGGCGAGGGCTTCGGGTTCTTCGAGGGCGGCGAAGTGGCCGCCGGCGGGCATCGGGGTCCAGCGCTGGATGTTGTAGGTCCGTTCGGCCCAGGCGCGGGGCGGGAGCAGGATTTCGCGGGGGAACGCGGCGTAGGCCGTCGGCACCGTCACGCGCTTGCCGTCGGGAATCGGCCACGGCCGGTGGAAGCGCGCGTAGTACGGCCAGAACGAGGAGTTGATCGCGCCGGTGATCCAGTAGAGCATCACGTTGGTCAGGAGCGTGTCCTTCGAGAAGCGTCGTTCGACCTCGCCGCCGCAATCGCTCC
>WNFB01000139.1_pt1 | contig 48050 bp, 39 predicted proteins | sample 5400501 | NCBI WGS metagenome assembly WNFB01 (sample SAMN13153341, study PRJNA577476) | soil metagenome | isolation source: 200 cm saprolite under Douglas fir tree site 2 hole 1 | place: USA:California | collected 2015-04-18 | reverse complement strand
TGGAAGGTCCGTCGGCGGCGAAGCTGACGGTTCCACCACCAGTGCCGGTCAGGGAGCGGTTGAGCTGCGACTGGACGATGTCATTGGCGATCAGAAGCGCGAGCGAGAGGCCGATTCCCGCGTTGCCGCCCTTGGTCGCGCCGCTCGCCTTTGTGGTGGCGGAGGCGGTCTGTGTCGCATGCGCGGCGAGCGCGCCGCCAATCGTAAGTGCCATGCCGGTGCCGATCGAGGCGCTTGTTGTCACGTTGGAGATCGCGATCGCGACCTGGGCCGAGAGCGCGAGACTGCCGCCACCGGCGGAGGCGCCGCCGACTGCCTTGGTCGTCAGCGCGTCGGTTCCGTTCGCTGTGATCGTCAGGTTGCCCGCTCCGGTGAGCAGGGAGCCGTCGGCAAGGCCGGCGCTGTTGGTGTCGTTGACGATGTTCAGGGCCAGCGACGCGCCGATGCCGACTGTGTTGTCGCCCGATTGCTTCGCCTCGGCCGTCGCCTGGTTAACGAGGTTCGAGCTCGACGTCAGCGTCACGTTGCCGGTGACAGCGACGGAGGTCGGCGTCGCGACCTGTGCGCTGGTGGTGCTGTTCACGATGTTGATCGCGATCGAGCCCGCGACACCCACGCTGCTCCCGCCCGCACCGGACGTCGCGTGGGCGCTGAAGCTCGAGCTGGCTGAGCTTGGCGCGTCGGCCTCGACTTTGACGGAGTTCGCCGTCAGGGTCGCATTCCCACTCAGGTAGGCGATGGTCGTCGGGTCTGCGACGTCGACCGCGACCGCGATGCCGACGGCCGAGTTCGTGTCGGTTGTCGGCAGCGCGCCGGAGGGCACGTTGGCCGTGACGTCGGCGTACGACGTCACTGCGCCCACTGTGTCGAGCAGCAGCTCCCCACCACTCGATGTGCCGCGGTAGATCTTGTAGCCGGTCGCGTTGGGCACGGCGCCCCAGTTCAGGGTGACCTGGCTCGAGCTGCCGCCGCCGACCATCTTGTGGCTCGCTTCAGGGCTGGGCAGGCTCTCTGGCCCGGAGAAGACCGCGGTCACCCGGTAGTAGTAGGTCGTGCCACCGTTGAGGTTGCCGCCCGCACTGGAATCTCCGGTGAAGGTCGGGGCGTCCGGCGAGAACTTCACGTTGCCGCCATCCGCGACCACTGGCGCCGTGTTGGAAGACGTGGCGCGAACCTTGATCGTGTCACCGCTTCCGCCCGTGGCCGTCACGTGGAGCGAACCGCTCAGCGGGCTGATGTAAGCCTCGGTGTCGTCGCCGATGTAATGGAACGCCAGGCCGGCGGCGAACGTCTGCTTACCCTCGCTCGTGGCCGAGTTGCCCTTCTTGTTCTTGGGCGTTTCGGTCAGCGTGTTCGCGTCGTCGAGGGTCAGGCTGTGGTTGGAACCCAAGCCTCCGCTCAACGAGATGATCTGGCTCGGCAATCCGCTCTTGGCGTCGGCCTGGTCGGGGTCGAGCTCGACGTGCGTGCCGTCGGGGTTGAGTACCAGGAAGTAGGTCCCGCCGTCGGTCAGGTTGGTTATCGCGGTGCCGCCCCCGGCCTTGTAGACGACCTTGTCACCGTTGGCAAGTGCGGTTCCGTCCGCGTGGGTGGTCGCGGGGATGGTGATTGTGTTTCCGATCAGGGCCACGGACGGATCGAACGTGGCAGCCTTTCCGGTCGCGCCCCCCGGGCTGGCGATGGACTTGGTCTCGATGTCGTTCGTGGTGTCGGCGGCGATCGTCACCGTCTTCGCGCAGATGCCTGCGCTAGGCCCCGCGCATATCGCGGCGCCACCGACCGAGTCGATGTAGGCCTTAGTGCTGGTGACGACCACAGCGACCGCCACGGCGAGTCCGCCTGACGTCGCCGAGCTGGCGTCAGCGGTGGTCTTGATCGTATTCGTGTCAGACGCCGCCAGGGTGAGGTCGCCGGTGGCGCTGATCGAGCTGTTGTCCGAGACGTGAACCTTGGTCTCGCTGTCGACGACCGAGACCGCGAACGCGGCGTTCGTGCTGCTGCCGCTGCTGCTCGTAGGCGTGAGGTTGTTGGTCACCGTCGACGTGCTCGTCGCCTTGAGGGTCACGTCCCCGCTGCTCGTGATCGAAGAGCCGCTGACGCTGATGGTGGCGTTCTGCGGAGTGAGGAAGGTCCCGTTGATGATGTCGCTCAACGAGGGCGCGCCGATAAACGCAAAGCCCGCGGCGTTGTTGCCGGTCCGAGTGTCCGTGCTGGTCGAGGTTGCCTCGATGTCGATCGTGCCCGCCGTGATGGTTGCGCCGCTCACGTTGACGGTGGCGTGCGCGGTCTTCAGCATGAAGAGGCCGCTGTCGGTCTGGCCGTCGTTCAGCTTGATCGTCAGGGACGCAGTTCCGAGATTCAGGGCCCCGGTGACGACGACGGTCTGGTTGTGGCCGGTGCCGTCGATCTCCAGGGAGGTGCTTGGAATCGGGTTGTCCTGTGGCCCGTCGGCTCCGCTGCTGGTGACGAGGTATTGGCCTGACGTGGTGGAAGGCTGAAGGGTGATCGTGACGCCGTCCTCGTCATACGAGAGGACGTCACTGGTGCCGTTGATCGTGAAGGAGCTGAAGTGGGTCACGGTCGCGATCAGCTGGCGGTGAGGCCAGTCCAGGGTGGTCGGCTCGCGGACCCATGTGCCGCTCGCCTCATCCCAGTGGAAGACCGACATGCCCTGCGCCTGGGCCTGGGTGGTTCCTGCAGGGAGGGCGAACGTCAGGGTCGCCGGCTGGTCGAGCTGGTGCACGGCTCCGCCGCTGGAGAGGCTCGTCGCGTTGATGTCATAAACCGGGCCGTGCAGGGTCATGTTGGGCGCCAGCGCCGGCGGAGCGGTATTCGGGGAGATGTCCACGGCCAGGTTTCCGCTGCTCGCTGCGGGAAGGCCGACAAGGACCGAACCGTCTGAGGAAGATGCCTTGCCGTTCGTCCCGAAGGAGGACACGGCGGTCCCCGCAACGATCGGGCTGAAGGCGGCGGCTGGGCTGAGCCGAACGACCTGGTAGTCGTAGGAGTGGCCTGGAATCACCGTGGTGTCGGTGAACTGGCTGGCGGAGGTCGTGCCCAGCGAGGCGAAGTCGGCGCTGGAATCCACTGATCGGCGAACCTGGAAGTTGTCCCCGGCGAGTCCTGTCCAGCTCAGGCGCATGCCGGCGGCGCTTGGGGTGACAGAGAGGTTGAAGCCAGGTGTTGGAGGGCCGCGAGCGCCGGCCACTCCAATCACGAAGGAGTTGATCTCCTGCGTGATGCGGCCCAGCGTGTCGGTCGCCGTTACGCGGAAGCTGTACTTGCCCGCGGCAAGACCGGTCGTGTTGAACGTGGAGGCCCAGCTCGTCGTGCCTCCCGTCGCCAGCACCGGTCCGCCGGGCGCGACTGGGGTTCGCGGCGAGATGGGAAGCACGTTGGGGATCGAGATCCATGAGCCGCCGCCGACCGGCGCGTAGAAGAAGTCGACCGAAGCGAGGCCGGTGTGCGAAGCCACCTGCGCCGCGAGGTCGATGATCGCCTCGTCGGGTCGCTCGGCTGCGCTCGGCGTCAGGATCGTCACATCAGGCGAAGCGAAGTTCCACGCCAAAGGTGTAGTGATCCAGACGGTCTGGCTGTACGCGCTCTCGTTACCGTAGGGGTCGTTCTGCGTCACCGCGTAGCCGGTCGTCTGCCCGCCCGCCAGCCATGAATCGCTGAACGTGCTGCCCGTGACTCCGCTCGCCGCGAGGGAGAGCCCGCCGTTTCCGATCGCGCGGTACACGTTGTAGCTGGTGGCGGTGCCCGCCGCGGCCCAGCTCACGCGCACGCTGTTGGCCGACACTGCGGTGGAGATCCCGCTCACCACGGCCGCCGTGTGGACGACGGTCAGAGTCGAGGGCGCGGTCGCATTGACCACCGATCCGCTCGCCGACAGCGCCACGGCACGAATCTGGTGGCTGCCCTCAGCGAGGCCGCTCGTCACCAACGCGCCGTTCGCCGTCCACTTGTGACCGTCGGTCAACGCGGACAGCTCGCCGACTGCGTACCAGTGCCCGGCCTCCAGCGTCTGCACCTGCACGGAGGCGAATGTCGAGGCCGCGTTGCCCGAAGCCTGGACGTCGACCTTCGAGCCGGCGGCACCGGTCTGCTGCGTGCCGTTCAGCGTGATCGACCCTGACGCTTGCGAGGCCGACATCGACGATCCTGTGGCGACGACGAACGACGACGCGGTGGTTGCGTTCCTGGCCGCCGGCATGACCGTCGCTGACTGGACGGCCGATGGGTCGGACGTCGCGCCGCCGGTCATCGAGCGGACGCGGTAGTAGGCGACCGCGGCCACAGGCGACGTGTCGCGGTAGATCGCCTCGCCTGTCGTCCCGAGCGTCACGTACGGCCCATCGGCCTGCCACGCGCGCTCCACGACATAACCCGAAGCGTTCGGCACCGGCGTCCACATCAACGTCACCGAGCTCTTGCCACTCACCGCGGTGAAGCCCGACGGCGCGGCGAGGGTCGGGGCGGGCGCGCTGGACGCGTTGCGTGTGACGTTCGTGAGGACGATCGTGGTCGTCGCCGACGGCTGGCCGATCGCTCCATCCTCGTCGTACGCCTGAACTCGATAGTCGTTGGTGCCTGGCTGCGCGGTGCGGTCGAGGTACTCAGTGCCGCTGACGCGGTCTAGCAGCGTCCAATCGCCACCGTGCCGGCGGCTGATCGCGAAGCGGTCGGCGAGCTCGCCCTGCGATGCGGACCAGTTCAGCTGGACGCCGAACGGCGTGATCAACGCGGTCGGCGCGGTCGGTGCGGGAAGGCCAGCGGCCCCGCGCAACGTGAACCCGCGCGCGGTGCTGATCGCGCCGCCCGCGACCACGCGGACCCGGTAATGACCCCTCGCCAGCGAACCGAACGTCCAATCGATGCTGCATTCCGGCGAGCAGGACGTGCTGCCCTGCACCTGTGTCCAGGGGCCGCCGTCGATCGCGTACTGGAACACCACGCCGTTCGAATCACGGAAGTCCGTGACCACGATCAAGCGGTCGTCGACCGCTCCGTCCGGCGCGACGGACTGGCCGTTCGGCAGCGCCAGCGCGAGCGAGGGAACCTTTGCGGGCGCAGCGCTCGACGACACCACCGCCGAGGTGCTCACGGGCAGGCTCTTGTGCCCGTACTGGTCCTCCAGCAAGACCGTGTAGGTGTGCGGTCCCTGTCCCGCGTTCTCGTCGCTCCAGGACAGCGATCCGGTCGCGACAGCGGCGACCGGCACGACGTCGGTGTCTTTCTCAACCAGGTACGCCGCGCCGTTCGCGACGGCGGGCTGCTCCCAGGTCAGGACCACCGTCGTACCAAGCGTCGTCGCGCCCAACGCAGTCGGAGCTGCAGGCGCTGCGTTGCCCACGCGAACCGGTGACGCGAGCTGCGTGCTGTGACCAGATCCATCGGTGACCGAGACCAGCAACGTGTAAGAGCCGTCGGTCACGCCTCGCGAGTCCCACGCGGTCTGCGCGTTCCAGGTCAATGGGTCGCCGGCGAGCGGCGTGGCCGTCGCTGTGCCGAGCTCCGTGGTCACGCCAGATACGGAGACGAGCGACCAGGTCGCAGTGCCCGCGCCGTCGCCTGTGCTGACCGAGACGCTCAACACCACTGAACCGCTCAGCGTGTTCGTCAGCGGGCCGCTCTTGATGAGGACGGGCTGCGACGTCGCGGCGATCCATGTCGCGGTCGCGGACTGCGTCTGCGTCGCGTCGGGCCCGGTGGTGAGCACCGGCACGATGCTGTACGAATACTGGGTGCCGATCGTGCCACCAACGTCGGTCAGCGTGGTCGCCGTCGTGGTCGCGACGAGGGTCGGCGTGTCCGTGCCGAAGGTTCGATACACCTCGTAGTTCTCCGCACCCGTTACCGCGTTCCATGTCAGCGAGACATGCCCGTCGGCCGCGGTCGCGGTAAGCAGCAACGGCGCCGCCGTCGTCGTGGGAGGTGCGGGTACGGTGGTCGTCCAGCCGGTACCGGTCGTGGTCGAGGTGGGCGGTGGAGCGGTGGTCGTGTCGGTCGTCGGCGTGGTGCTGATCGAAGACTGCGCCGGCGGCACCGCGCTGGGACAGCCAGAGGAGGAGGAAGAGCTCACGCAGTTGATCTCTGCCGCGGCCCTCAGCGATGTCGTGGCCTGAGTTTCGCGACCGACCGGGACCGTCGCCACCGCAAGCTCAGTGCCGCTGTCGAAGCTCGTGAGCTGGCCGCCCGCCTGCTGGATGTCCTGCTGCGCGACGGTGAACGTGGTGCCGGGCTGGAAGGCGATGTACAGCTTGCTGGTCTGCGGCGTCGTGTTCGTGGTCGTCGTCACGGTAGGTGCGGTCGTGCGCACCACTCTCCGGACCGCCACCGGCTGTGGCTTCGGCCCCTGGATCAAAAGCTCGCCGCTCTGCGGGTTGTAGCTGATGATCTGGACGTTGTTCGACCCGGCCCAGTCATCGAGGCGGGTGCGGTCGATGTTTGGTGCGACCATCGCCCGGTAGACGCCATTCGTCGCATCGATGAGCACCGGCTTGACCTGGAGCAGCTGCACGATCGCGACGCGCCCGATGCTGTCGTCGGTCGAGAGCCACGAGCTGACCTGCAGCCCGTTCCGCCCGAGGTACATCTTGATGTCGTCCGCCGTCGCGTACGGCGGGAAGTACACCGTCGCGGTGTGAGGCTGAGGGCCGGCTCCGATGCGGACTTGAGGGAGCGAGAACATGTAGCGGCCGAAGGAAGGAGACCAGTTGAGCAGGCGCATTCCGTACTGAGCGCCGATCGCCGATGCCACGTCCTGTGGTGTGAACGGGCTGAGCTCGATCGTTGCCACGCCAAGCGTCTGGTTGACCGATACGCCGTAGATGTGGGTCTGCGGAACGAAAGTGCTCTTCGAGACTTTGGGAACGCTGCCCTGGAGCAGCGGAGCAAAGGAGCTGTAGGTGGCGACGCTCTGGACGGCGAGCACCAGAGCGACCGTCGCGGCCATGGTGCCGGACGCGAAAACCACTTTGAGCAGTGCTTTCAGCGCCATCCTCCTGAGGTCGCGAAGGCGCGAGCGCCTACGCGCTTAAAGCACAAAGCCCTCCCGAAGTGCACCCTTCCTCCCTCTAGACACGGTGCGGTGGCGGACGATTGAAGATCGCGAGTCTAGCACCGTCAAGAAAAACGTCAAGTGAAATTTCCGGAGCTTTGGTCGTGATTTAAACCGCGGCCGAAAAACTTACGGAACATCGGTCGTTGTCATCGGTTTGCAACCGGCTCCGGGCGCGCGTTCGAGGCCAGGAAGTGGCGGCGAAGGGCGCCGCCGGGGTCCTCGCGGAAGACGTCCATTTGACCGCGCCGGGTCCGCCGCTGTCTACTTATGCTCGCGGATGGAAGCGGTTTCACGAACTCCGGCCACGCTCGACCAGGTGGCGAGGGTGGCCGGCGTGTCGCGAGCGACCGCTTCCCGGGTCTTCAGCGGCAACACCGCCGTCAGCGAAGAAGCACGTCAGGCGGTCGAGCGCGCGGCAGCGGACCTGGGCTACATGCCAAACCTGGCGGCGCGAAGTCTTGCCGTCGGGCGCAGCGAATCCGTCGGCGTGGTCGTGCCCGAGCCAGGGTCGCGGCTGTTCCGCGATCCGGTCCTCCCTCGTCTCCTGCGAGGCATCGGCGAAGAGCTTTCGGCCAACGGCCTGCAGATGGTGCTGTTCTCGCCGCAATCCGCCGCCGACATCCACCGGCTCGAGCAGTACCTGGCCGGCGGCCACGTCGACGCGGTCCTGCTGCTGACCCTTCATGACTCGGATGCCTTGCCTTCGCGGCTCCAGGCCCGGGGCATTCCCACCGTCTTCGGCGGCCGCCCGCGCGGCACGATCGAGGTGAGCTTCGTGGACGTCGACAATCACGCGGGCGGGCGGACCGCGACCGAGCACCTCATCGAGCAGGGCCGGCGGGTCATCGCACACATCAGCGGACCGCAAGGCCTGCACGTGGCCGGGGACCGGCTCCAGGGATTCCGCGAGGCGATGTGGAACGCCGCGCTGCGGTCCGACCTCGTCGAGCATGCGGGCTTCGACCGCGACAGCGGTGAGATCGCGATGGAACGGCTGCTTGCCACGGCGCATCGCATCGATGCGGTGTTCGCCGCGTCGGACGAGATGGCCGCGGGCGCGATGTGGGCGCTGCAGGTCCTCGGCCGCCGCGTGCCCGACGACGTGGCCGTGATCGGTTTCGACGACTCGCCCGTCGCGGCCGCCACACAACCGCCAATGTCGAGCGTCAGGCAACCGATCGAAGAGATGGGCCGCGAGATGGCGCGGCTGGTGCTCAGCCTTGCGTCGACGCGGGACCAGGGCCCGCGGCAGATGATCCTCGAGCCGGAGCTCGCGTTGCGTGCGTCGACGATCGGCCGAGGCTAGACGTACAGCACGATCGCGCGATGAACCTGGTGGACCCGAGGGGATTCGAACCCCTGACCTTCAGACTGCCAGTCTGACGCGCTCCCAACTGCGCCACGGGCCCACGCCACGCGAGCTGACTCGCTTCTAAGGATAACGCCCGCCACACGGCCCTTTCGCGCACCGCTACCATCTCCGATTGGCCCCCATCACGACATGCAAACACGCGAAATCGCTACCACCGTTCTGAAGGGCGGCGGATATCTTGCGCTGCCTGATGGCAACGGCCCGCATCCAGGCGTCGTCGTGATCCACGAGGCATACGGCCTCAACGACCACATCAAAGATGTCACGCGGCGGTTTGCGGCCGCAGGTTACGCCGCCTTCGCGGTCGATCTGTTCACCGGCCGCAACCGCGCGGTGTGCATGTCGCGGTACATGGCCGGATTGCTGATGGGCTCGGTCAACCGGTATGGGATCGATGACCTGAAGAGCGGTCTGACCTTCCTGGCCAAGCTCCGCGTGGTCGACGCGCAGCGAATTGGTGCGATTGGTTTCTGCATGGGCGGGGGTTTCGCAATTGCGTGGGCATGCACCGACTCGCGTTTGAAAGCCATCGCGCCGTTCTATGGAACGAACCCGCGACCGCTCGACCTGGTGCGCCGACTCTGTCCTGTCGTCGGTTCATACCCCGCGCAGGATTTCACTGCACGCGCGGCTCGGTCGCTTGACGCCGAGCTCACACGCCATTCCATCGCGCACGACATCAAGATCTATCCGGGCGCACGCCACTCGTTCTTCAATGACACGCGACCTTCATATGACGAGAAGGCCGCCGCCGACTCCTGGCGTCGCGTGCTGCAGTTCTTCGGAGAGAAGCTGGGCAAAGAGGGTTAGGGCCCGCGATGAATGTGCTGGTCACCGGCGGGACGGGAACGCTGGGTCGCCACGTCGTCACGCTGCTGCGTCAGTCTGGCCATCGCGCACGCATTCTCAGCCGCCACCCGCGCGGTCACGTCGACGCGGTGCAGGGTGACCTCAAGACCGGAGAGGGTTTGGTCGAGGCGCTGGCCGGAATGGACGCGATCGTCCACGCCGCCACTGGTGCGCGCCAGTCGGTGACCAGCCGCGCAACCGACGTGAGCGGAACGCGCCGGCTGCTCAGGCTCGCACGTGACGCGCAGGTCAAGCCCGTCGTCTATGTCTCGATCGTCGGCATCGACGGATCGTCCTATCCGTACTACAGGACCAAGCTGAAGGCCGAAGCCATCGTCAAGGAGGACGTCGTCCCCTGGACGATCCTGCGCGCGACACAATTTCACGACCTGATGGAAATCGTCCTCGCAGGCTTTTCACGGATCCCCGGCGTCATGGCGATTCCGTTCACCTGGCAGTTCCAGCCGGTCGATGCCACGGAGGTCGCGCAGCGCGTCGCCGATGTCGTGCTCCGAGAGCCGTCGGGCATGCTGCCGGACCTCGGCGGGCCGGAGGTCCGCGATTTCAAGAGCCTCGCGGAGTCCTGGCTCGCCGCGCGAAAGCAAAAGCGCCGGCTCGTCAACCTGGGGCTGCCGTTCAGGTTCAGCCACCACTTCGCAAGCGGCAACTTCACCTGCCCGGACCACAAGGATGGCAAGATCACCTTCGACAATTACCTCACGGAGAGATACCCACTTTGATCCAGCGCCTGGTAGATCGTTTCGGCCGGACTGGATTTGCCGCGCTGTCGAGCCTCATCTGGGCGCTCCCCATGGCCGCGTGGGCCGGCTCGGCCGACCTCTCGCCGATCGACAAAACCGCGTATCCGTGGGTCGCCCTGGCGATCGGGCTGGTGATGCTTGTGGTCTGGATCTTCCTGTTGACCAGGCTCGGCGGCGTGACCGTCATGCCCCGCCAGCGCCGTTTCGACCTGCGTCAGATGTCGCGCGCCGAAAAGCGCTGGACGCTTGCGTTGATCGCGTTCGGCACCGGGTTGGTCGCGTGGTCGAACGGCGCGGCGACCGTCGACTGGGCGCCCCTCACCTCTGCGATCTCGGCCGGCAAGGTCGGCCCGACGCTCCTCGCCCTGGGACTCACTGTGTTCCTGCTTGCCATGCTCGCCGGCATCTGGGTGAGCTGGCGGCGCTCTTCAGCCGCGTTTCAGGAGCGGCTCCGCCAGGCGACGCTCGCGTCCTTATCTATATGAGAGGTCTCGAGAAGGCCTAGCTCGACTCGGCCTTGCGGGCGAGATTGCTCAGCAGCGTGCCGAACTCCTTCGACACCTGCGGGCCCAGCATGCCGCCCATCACCGGTCCCAGTGGCCCGCCGACCTCGACCGTCTGGCTGATCTTGGTCTTCGAGCCGGTCGGTTCGATGCGGCAGTTGAAGCGAAACCGCGTGCCGGGCACGACGCTGGTCAGAAGCGCGAACCCGCGGCCCTGCTGAACATCGACGAGCTCCATCTTGTGGTGCTGGCCGGCTCTGGTGTTCATGATCCCGGTCGAGCCCGAGACAAATCCTCCCTGCCAGTCCATCGTGGAAACGTTCGGATTCCAATCGCCCCACGTCGACATGTCGGACCACACGCGCCACACCCTGTCCGGAGAAGCGATCGTTTCCACAGATGTCCCGTATTCGCGTCCCATCGACGTCCTCCTCAGGCTGATGAACGAGCCAGGCGTTCGCGTGGCACGTCAACGATATGCCGAGTCTTGAGGAAGTTGAGTGAAACAACGCCGCCCACCAGAAGCACCGCTCCCAACAGCTCGACCGGGCGTAGGGGCACACCCTGTCCCACAGGTGCCGGCAGCGAGAAGATCAAGAAAAGCGCGAGCGGATAGCCGAGCTCTGCGATCGTCGCGAGCGAGGCCGGCGTATGGGAGAGCGCCAGGTAGTAGAGCAACATGGCCAGCAGTCCGGGCACCAGCACGATGCCCAGGAAGCTGGGCAGCTGGCTCGCCGAATATCCGCTGAAGGCGGCGCCGCCCCTGTCCAAAAGCACGATCACCAGCAGCACGGGCAGGGCCAGCACAAATCGCAAGCTCGTGGTGACGGGAAAACTCACATCCTCCAGCGCGTAGCGGCCGAGGACGGTCCCGCCGGCCCACATGACCACGGCCCCCAGCACCAACGCACCGGCAATGAGCTCCGGGTGGCGGATCTGCCAGGGCGCGGTCGGATCCTCCGCGAAGACGATCAGGTAGACGCCGACGAGTGCAATGGCGGCCAGCGGCCAGTAACCAGGCTTGCGCCGCTCGCCCAGGAAGACCCGTGCGAAGGCGATCCCGAATACCGGCTGCAGGAGGTAAAGCAGGTAGACCTCGTGCAGGACGTCGAAGTTGGGCGCTGCGGGGTTGCTGAACGAGTACCCGATGGCTTTGGTGAAAAGCACCGTGGCCACCGCCTGCGGCCCAATCGCGATCGCGGCCAGGGCCAGCCAGCGGCGGCCGCTGAGGTGGCGCAGCGCGGATGCGTTGACCACAAGCACGGGTAGCAGACACAGGCTGATCAAGAGGTCCTCGACAAGCACGATCTGGCCCGAGCTGAGCTGTTTGGTGAGCCCGGGACGGAAGTAGGCGTCAAACGCCCAAAGAGCGGCCGCCATGCTGACCAGTGCCACGGAACCGGCTTCCAGGAACCGCGGGCGAGGTTTCCAGATATTCACTCCATGAGGGTATCGGGTTCCGGGAGGCGGCTATTCCATGCCGCGAGTTCTAGGCGAGCACCCCGTCCGCCGCCACCTCCGCCTCGAGGCGGACCTGCGCGTGCTGCATCACGTAGACCTCCTCTGGGCGGGCGTGGCCCTCGAGCCGGCGCTCGCCAACCGACACCAGTCGGATGTCGTCGCGCAGGATGTCCGCCACGATCGAGTAGGTCGTCTCCGAGACCAGGACCTGGTTCCCCACGGCGAGCCGGCGCAGCTTGGCGCACCGGTTCACCGCGGGCGAGCGGTAGTCACGGTCCGCCGCATCGGCTTCTCCGGTCAGCACGGCCATGCGCACCGACAGCGACAACCGGTCCGGCCAGGCCTCAGACTGGACCGACTGCTGCGCATCCACCGCCGCGACCACCGCGTCGGTGGCTCGCAGAAAGACGGCGAAGAAGGAATCGCCCTCGCCCCGCTCTTTCAAGACGATACCTCCATTCGCCTCGATCGCGGACGTCAGAAGCTGGTCGTGCCGCCGCATGGCCTGGTACATGGAGGCTCGGCTCTGGATCCACATCGGCGTCGACTCCACGATGTCGGTCATCAGGAACGTGACGATCCCATCCGGCAGCGATGAGCCCTCTTCGACCTTGAATGCGGTGCCGCCCGGCGAAGTCGTGGTCGTGCCCTCATCCGCCGCGCGTGGCACGAGCGTGCCTTCGACCACGAGATAGTCGTCCACGGCGTGGACACGGCGGAAGAAATGCACGTTGTAGGAAGGGAGGAAGCTCCACGACTCGTAGTCCAACGCAAACTCCCCTTCGCGGCACACGTCTGGGGACTCGGCAAGCAACCGGCCCAGCTTGGTGATGGAGAGCAAATCGAGGCTCAGCGACTCGGCGATCTCCGAGCTGTCGACTCGGCGGTCCTCCTGGTCGGCGGCGACCGCAACCTGCACCACCCGAACGAAGTTGTCCAGGTCGACCTGTGCTTCGACGAATCCCTGCAGCTGCTCGACCGACAACCGCATCTCGACGCCGTCGGGCGCCGCACCGTTCGAGCCATTCGCTGCTTCGTGCGCTTCAGCCGGTGCTTTTGGAGCCAGCGACGCGAGGACACTTTCGAAGCTCTCGGCGACCGCGAACTCCCGCGTGGCCCGCCGGTACACCTCTCCCAGCGAGGCCCACTTCCCCGTCGTTACGAAGTAGTTCGCCGCGGCGTGCTCGTACAGCCACGCCGAGCCGCCCAGCGAGAGGTCGAGGTTCAGCGCCACCTGCAGGAAATCCACCGCAGTGCGATACAGCTCGGTGACGAAAACGAGCGGTTCGGTGTCGGCGACTCGGATCTCCCGGTCGAGGCCGGCACCACGATTCGGCCGAGAGGTGCCGTTGTTGTACGAGAACAGCTCGATGGCGATGAGCTCTCCGTGATTGCGCAGCCGGACGCGCGACTGCGACACGCGCGGTCCAGGCCCACCGATCTCGGGCGAGTCCACTACGTGCACGTGTCCTTGGGGCCCCCACGCCCGCTGGATCTGGGGCCGGAGGGCTGAGATCAGGCCGTAGAACCGCTGGATGAAGAAAAGTGCCTCGCGGCCCCGGCCCATGTCGAAGGCGTCCTGGCGCACGGCGCGGAGGTCTTCCTCCCACGCGGCGACCAGCCCCCCTCTCAGGCCGACGATCCCTGGCTGCAATGTCTCCTACCCTTCAGGCAGGGGCGAATCGATCCCCCGGACGTCCCCGCCCGGATTCAAGGTTAGCTTTTCCAAGCTCCGCTTGATCCGCCTATTGCGAATTGAAGGCGGCGTTCAATTCGGAATACGATTCTTCGTCGGCATAGAAGGGGGATGGCCGGGCACCCCTGCGGTACAGGAGGCTAGCGGTGGCTGAACTCAGCAGTGAGCTCCAGGTCTCGGAGGCGGAGATCGCGGTCCACTGGCGCGAAGAGGAGTACTACGACCCGCCGGCCAGGTTCATCGGCCAGGCGAACGCCTCCGATCCCGCCATCTTCGAGCGCTTCCGCGAAGAGAACTTTCCGGAGTGCTTCAAGGAATACGCCGACCTGCTGACCTGGGACAAGTACTGGCACACGACACTTGACACCGGCAACGCACCCTTCTGGAAGTGGTTCGTCGGCGGCCGGCTGAACGCGAGCTTCAACTGCGTCGACCGCCACCTGGCCAGGTACCGAAACAAAGCCGCGTTCATCTGGGTGCCCGAGCCCGAGGACCAGATCACGCAGGCGATCACGTATCAGGATCTTTACCGGCGCGTCAACGAGATGGCCGCGCTTCTGCGCGACTTTTGCGGCCTGAACACGGGCGACCGTGTGACCCTGCACCTGCCGATGGTCCCCGACCTGCCGGTCACGATGCTCGCCTGTGCTCGGCTGGGAGTCATCCACTCGGAGGTGTTCGGCGGATTCAGCGGCGCCGCATGCGGCGGACGCATCGCCGACTCTGGCAGCGAGGTCCTCATCACCAGCGACGCCTACTACCGCAACGGCGACCTGCTCGACCACATGGTCAAGGCCGAGGAGGCACTGGCGGTCGCCGAGAAGGAAGGCCAGAAAGTCAAGAAGGTGCTCGTCTGGCAGCGCCACCCCGGCGCCTATTCATCCAAGACACCCATGGTCAAAGGGCGCGATTTCTTCGTCAACGAGCTGCTCGCCGACTACAAAGGGAAGGTCGTCGAGCCCGTCTCGATGCCGGCGGAAGCGCCACTGTTCCTGATGTACACGAGCGGCACGACGGCCAAGCCCAAGGGCGCCCAGCACAGCACGGGCGGGTACCTGTCATACGTCGCGGGAACGTCGAAGTACTACCAGGACATCCACCCGGAGGACACCTACTGGTGCTTCGCCGACATCGGTTGGATCACCGGCCATTCCTACATCGTGTACGGACCGCTCGCCCTGGCCGCGACGAGCGTCATGTACGAGGGAGTGCCGACGTATCCCGATGCGGGCCGACCCTGGAGGATCGCCGAGCGGCTCGGCGTGAACATCTTTCACACCGCGCCGACGACGATCCGCATGCTGCGCAAGCTTGGTCCCGACGAGCCCAAGAAATACAGCTATCACTTCAAACACATGACCACGGTCGGGGAGCCGATCGAGCCCGAGGTGTGGCGGTGGTACTACAACGCGGTCGGGAAGAACGAGGCGGTCATCGTCGACACCTGGTGGCAGACCGAGAACGGCGGCTTCCTCGCGACCACGCTGCCCGCGTTCCACAAGATGAAGCCCGGAAGCGCCGGTCCCGGCGTGCTCGGAGTCTTTCCCACGATCCTGGACGAGAAAGGCAGCGAGATACCGAAGGGCAGCGGCAAGGCGGGCAACATCGTCATCCGCAATCCGTGGCCGGGGATCTTTCAAACCATCTGGGGCAACCCGGAAAAATTCGTCGAGACCTACTTCAAAAAATACAACAAGGACGCCAAGAGCAAGGACTGGCACGATTGGCCTTACTTCGCCGGAGACGGAGCCCTGCAAGCCGAGGACGGCTACTTCAGGATTCTCGGCCGGGTCGACGACGTGATCAACGTGGCCGGCCATCGCCTGGGCACCAAGGAGCTCGAGTCGGCGGCGCTGACCGTGGACGAGATCGCCGAGGCGGCCGCGGTCCCGGTCATCGACGACCTGCGGGGCAGGGCCGTCGAGATGTACATCGCCTTGAAGCCAGGCCTGAAGCCAAGCAGGGAGATCGAAGACAAGGTCTCGACGGCAATCGACAAGCTGATTGGCAAGATCGCGCGTCCGAAGAATGTGTGGATCGTCGCGGACATGCCCAAGACGCGATCCGGCAAGATCATGCGCCGCGTGATCGCCGGGATCTCGAACTTCGCAAGCCCCGGCGACATCACAACCCTCGCCAACCCCGAGATCGTGGAAACGATCAAGCACCAGGTCCAGGCGGAAAAGGTGAAGCGAGGTCAGCAGCCCCGCGAGCTGACCCAGGCCGAGATGGAGGAGATCAAAGCGTTCGGTCGCGTTGAGTAGCGCAGACTTGCGACCGTGACGCGCCGCACCGTCAACCTGGTTGCGGCGCTCCTCGGGGCCGCGGCGGTGCTCTATGTCGCTTTCTTCCCCGCGGGTCCGCTGCCGGCGCTCGGCCCTGCGTTCAACCCGACCACCGGAGCGTGGACGATGGCCGCGGACGCGCAGGTCACCGACATGACGCTGCGCCTCCATGGACTGCAGCAACCGGTGCGCGTGGTGTTCGAGTCAAACGGCATCGCGCACATCACCGCGGAGACAGACCATGACCTGTTCCTGGCCACTGGCTACGTGCACGCCCGCTTTCGCCTGTTTCAGATGGACCTCCTGCGACGCCAGGGCGAGGGCCGCCTGTCGGAGATCGTCGGCAAGGCCGCACTCGACACGGACCGGTTCGAGCTGCAGCTTGGGCTGCTGCGCACGGCGCAGAGGGAGTGGAGCGAGCTGTCCGCCAGCGACCAGTCGCGCGACTCCCTGATCGCCTACTCGCAGGGCGTGAATGACCGCATCAGCGAGGCTGAGTCGACACACCGGCTGGACGCGATGTTCACGCTTCTCGGCTACCAACCACAGCCCTGGTCGCCGATCGACTCCCTGTTGATCAAAGGCGACATGACGCAGACGCTGAACTTCACGGACACACCGCTCGTGATGGCGCTGCTCAACAAGTCGCTTGGTGCGGACCTCGCGTCGGAGTGGTTCCCCGTCCTGCCGCCGAACCAGCAGTCTCCGTACGACCCAGGTCCATACCCGAAGGCGTCGACTTCGCCGATCGAGACGATGCGCGAGGTGACCGACGCCGAAGCCCAATCGGCGGAGGCGCTGTACCAGCGGCTGTCGGCGCTGCCGGCCGGCCTCATCTCACAGGGCGGCGCCAGCAACAACTGGGCTGTCGCGGGCGCGAAGAGTGTGAGCGGCGGCGCGCTGCTCGCCGGCGACCCGCACCTCCACCTCACGCTGCCCGCGATCTGGTTCCAGCTCACGATGGACTCGCCGGGCTATCACGCCGCGGGCGTCGGCATCCCCGGCACGCCGGTGATTCTTATCGGCCACAACGAGCACATCGCCTGGAGCCTGACCGACGCCCAGAACCAGCAGACCTTCTTCTACACCGAGAAGGAGGACTCGACGCATCCGGGAATGTATTTCTGGAAGGGCGCCTGGCAGGCCTACAGGACGGTGGGCTACGACATCCCGGTCCTCGGCGGGCAGTCAGCGCACCTCGACGTGAAGCTGAGCGTCCACGGGCCGGTGATATCGGAGCGTGGACAGACCACGTCAGTCTGGTGGGCGGGCAACCTTCCGTCCCAGGACCTCGGCGTCCTCTTGCGTGTCGGGCAGGCCTCCAACTACCACGAGTTTCGCGATGCGCTGCGCGACTGGCATTCGCCGACGCACAACTTTGTCTACGCCGACGACAAGGGCAACATCGGCCTGATCTCCGCCGGCTATTACCCGCTGGTCGCTCACGGTCAGCCGTGGCTGCCGATGCCGGGCACCGGAGAGGACGACGTAACCGGGACCATCCCCTACGACGAGATACCGCAGGCGTACAACCCACCCGACCACATCATCTGGTCGGCCAATCAACGCCAGGTCACAAGCACGTATCCGTACTACGTCGGCACCGCGTCGAACTTTTTCGACCCGGGCTATCGTGCGAACGAAATCCACCGCGTGCTCAGCCAGCCTGGCAAGCTCGGCGCGAGCGACATGATGGCGCTGCAGACCGACACCCGGGACTTCCTTGCGTCCGAGATCGTGCCGGTCTTGCTGCAGTCGCTTGCGAAGGAGACGCTCAACACGTCGGAGTCGGCGGCGGTGCAGCTCCTGCGCAGCTGGGACTACCGGATGTACGCCGATTCCGCCGCGGCGGCGATCTGGGATTCGTTCTGGGGCGCATACGTGAACGAGACGTTCCAACCGTGGTGGACGTCGCGCGCCGTCCCGGTCAGCAGGGAGGAGGAGGGAAACTCCAACAAGCTCGATGACGCGCTGAGCCAGGATCTCGAGGCCTGGACTCTGCACGACCCCGCCAACCGCGCTTTCAGCGCGCCGGGAGTCGGATCGCGAAACGCACCCGATGCACAAAAGACCGCCTTTCACAAGGCAGTGGCGAGGCTGGCCAACAGGCTTGGCTCGAACCCGAGCTCATGGACGTGGGGTCAGGTGCACGCGCGGGAGCTCGAAAACCTCGCCCACATCCGCGGCCTCAACTATGGCCCGCGCGCCGATCGCGGCGATGGCAACACGCCGCTCGCGGCGGGCGGATTTCCCTCCACCCATGGGCCGAGCTGGCGGATGGTCGTCGATTGGGGCACGCACTCGTTCCAGGGCGTGTACCCGGGCGGGGAGAGCGAGAACCCCGCCTCGGATTGGTATACGAACCGGGTCGACACGTGGTGGAGCGGCCTGCTCGACCCGATGCTGAGCGCCGACGAGGCCACGACTGCGGCCGGCGTCCGGACCTGGAGCATGAATCCGTGAGGCTCACCGTCCTGGTGCTGACCGGCGTGATCCTCGCCTTGCTCGGTCTCCTCCTTGGCGCGTGGTGGGCGCCCTTCCTGGTTGGCGCCGCGTTCGGCCTGATCTTGCGGCGTCCCCGGGTCGCCATCCCGCTCGGTGCGATCAGCGGCCTCCTGGCGTGGCTGCTCCCGCTCGCCGGCGCTGAGCTCCGCTACGGCCTCGCCCCGACCGCCTCCAGCCTCGCGGCGATCATGGGCTTCGACCACCAGGGGGCGGTTCCGGTGGTCCTCACCCTGCTCGTCGGCACGCTGCTCGGACTTACCGGAGCCTGGCTGGCAAGCGCCGGCTTGATGCTGGTCCGGCCACAGCCTCGTTGACGGTTTCCCGGGCGAGTGATAGGTTCCACCGCGACTGAACCGACCGTTTCAAATTTTGGGGAGGGAAGCGTTGGAGGAACAAACACAACAGGCCGACGTCCACGACCTTGCGCGCTTCGGCTACAAGCAGGAGCTGCGGCGCGCACTCGGCGTCTACTCGAGCTTCGCGGTCGCCTTCTCGTACATCTCGCCGTCGACCGGCATCTTCACTTTGTATGCGCTCGGCATCGGGATCGGCGGTCCCGCCTTCTTCTGGAGCTGGCCCATCGTCGCGGTCGGCCAGTTCATCATCGCGCTGAACTTCGCGGAAGTCAGCTCTCACTTCCCGGTCGCCGGTTCTGTTTATCAGTGGACCAAGTACCTGGCCAATCGGCACTACTCGTGGTTTTCGGGCTGGATCTATCTCTTTGCCGGCATCTTGACCGTGACCGCGGTCGACGTGACGATCCCGATCGTATTGATTCCACTCCTGAACAACCTGGGCGTGCAGATCCCGAACAACGCCACCTCGCAGATCACCATTGGCGCGCTCGTCCTGATCAGCACGACGTTGCTGAACATCTTTGGTGTACGGCTCGTGGCACTCGTCAACAACACCGGTGTCGTGTTCGAGATCCTCGGCATGGTCGTTTTCGCCATCATCTTGCTGCTCTTCTTCCACCACCAGGACGCCGGCGTGGTCTTCAACGGCAACGCCCTTAGCGCGGGCGGAGCCAACCCCTACGGCACGTTCTTCGCGGCGATGTTCATGTCGCTGTTCGTGATCTATGGCTTCGACACGGCAAGCACCCTGGCCGAAGAAACGAAGAACCCGCGACGCATGGCCCCACGCGCGGTGCTCGCCGCCGTGATCGGATCCTTCATCATCGGCGCTATCTTCCTGTACTCGACAATCGTGGCCATCCCAGGCAACATCAACGAATACGTGGCCAATGTCGGAGCCGGCAAGGCCGCTCCACCGGTTGACATCATCACAGGCAACCTTCCCGGCTGGGCCGCGAACCTTTACCTGTTCGTCGTGTTCGCAGCCATCTACGTCTGCTGTCTTGCCATCCAGACCTCGACGATCCGGCTCGCCTTCGGCATGGCCCGCGACGGCAAGCTTCCCCTTGGCCGCATCTACAACAAGGTGAGCCCCACCCTGCACACCCCCGTCGGCACGTGCATTGTCATGGGTGTGGCGTCGGCCGTCCCCCTTCTCTACTACGCAGGAGCCGGCATCATCGCCATCGCGGCGACCGGGATGATCTACCTCTCGTACATCCTGGGCAATATTGCCATCCTGATCGCAAGGACCAAGGGCTGGCCCAAGGAGGCAGCGCCGTTCAAGCTTGGTAGCTGGGGCGTGCTCATCAACGTGCTCGGCCTGGTGTGGGGCGGCAGCATGCTCGTCAACTTCCTGTGGCCGCGCACCTCGAGCAACCCACCACTCAGCGCGCTGCCGAACCTCAACGTGTCTGGATTCATCGGCAACATCCCAATCTTCGAAGCCACCGTCGGCGTGATCGTCATCGTCGGCGCCATCTACTACGCGTTCGCGCAGAGTCGGATGCCCGAAACGCCGGCGATCGCCCCCGCAGAAGCACGCGCCTGAACATGATTTGAGGAGTCACGCACGCGCCGTCGTCATCGGGGGAGGTGTCGGCGGCGCGGCGATCCTCTACTGGCTCGCGCGTCTCGGCTGGACCGACCTGGTCCTGGTCGAGCGCGCGCGGGTGACCAGCGGCTCGACTTTTCACTCCGCAGGTCTGGTCGGCCAGCTGCGTGGCTCGCTCAGCCTGACCCAGATGATGATGAACTCGGTCGACCTGTATCGAAACCTGAAGGACGAGGTGGGCCTCGAGACAGGCTGGCACGAGGTCGGTTCGCTGCGACTGGCGTCGAGCCAGGAGCGGATGGAGGAGCTGACGCGCCAGGCCGCGTGGGCGAAGACGTTCGGCCTGCCGCTCGAGCTGATCTCTGCCCAGGAGGCCCAGCGCATGTTTCCGCCGATGATCACCGAAGGCGTGCTCGGCGCCGCGTACCTTCCGACCGACGGCTACATCGACCCCAGCCAGCTGACGTTCGCCTTGGTGGAAGGCGCGAGGCGCCGCGGCGCGGAGATCAATGAAGAGACTCGTGTCACCGCCATCGAGGTGGTCGACGGCCAGGTGCGCCGAGTCGTCACCGATCGCGGGGAGATCACCACGGAGCTCGTTGTCAACGCAGGTGGAATGTTCGCTCCCGAGATCGGCCGCATGGCGGGGGTCACCGTCCCCCTCATCCCGTTTGCGCACGAGTACCTGATCACCCGGCCCGCAGGGCTGCCTCGCGACATGCCGACCATGCGCGACCCGTCGTTGCTGGTGTACTACCGACCCGAGTCGGGCGGCCTGATCATGGGCGGCTACGAGCGGGAACCCGCGCCGTGGGGTCTCGACGGGATTCCCTCGGACTTCAACGGACGGCTGCTCGAACCGGACTGGGACCGCTTCGAGCCGCTGATGACGAATGCCGTCGTCCGGACTCCCTCATTAAAGGACGCGGAGGTGGTACGCCTGGTCAACGGGCCCGAAGCCTTCACGCCGGACGGCGAGTTCATCCTCGGGCCAAGCGAGGTGCGCGGCTTCTGGGTCGCCGCGGGTTTTTGTGCCCACGGCCTCGCCGGCGCGGGCGGCATGGGCCGGCTCGTTGCCGAGTGGATCGTCGACGGGACACCAGGCCTCGACACGTGGGAGATGGACTCCCGCCGATTCGGCCGCCACTACGCGAGCCGCGCCTACACCCTCGCCCGCACCCGAGAGATCTACTCGACGTACTACGACGTCAAGTACCCGGGGCACGAGCGCAGCGCGGGCCGGCCGCTGCGGCTCTCGCCGATCTACCCCCGACTGACCGAGCTCGGCGCGGCATTCGGCGAGAAGTCGGGATGGGAGCGTGTCAACTGGTTCGAGCCGAACGGCACCCTGGGCGACCTTTCGGTGCGCCCGCACGGATGGGCCGGCCGGCTCTGGTCACCCGCGATCGGAGTCGAGCACACGGCGTGCCGCGAAACCGCGGCGATCTTCGACTTCACCTCGTTCGCCAAGATCGAGGTCCGCGGCCGAGGCGCGCCTGAGTTTCTGGAGAGGCTCGCCGACAATCGGGTCGCAAGGGCGGTGGGCGCCTTGACCTACACGCAGATGCTCAACGAGCGCGGCGGCATCGAGTGCGACTTCACGATCACACGGCTGGGCGAACGGCGCTTCAGGGTGATCACGGGCACCGCCTTCGGCATGCACGACCTGTCGTGGATCCGCGACCACGCGCCTCTCGACGGTTCGGTCGAGGTCGAGGATGTGACCTCGGCGTACGCGTGCGTCGGCCTGTGGGGACCTGCCGCGCGCAGCATCCTCGAGCCGCTCACGCCCACCGACATCGGCAACCAGGCGTTCCCGTTCATGACGGCGCGCGAGCTGGCGGTCGGATCCGTACCCTGCCTGGCGCTGCGGGTGACGTATGTCGGCGAGCTCGGATGGGAGCTCTACTGCCCGAGCGAGTTCGGGCTGCGGTTGTGGGACACCATCCGGGAAGCCGGCCATGACAGGGGATTGACACCAGGCGGATACAAGGCGGTCGAATCGCTCCGGCTCGAGAAGGGATACCGCGTGTGGGGCGCCGACATAACGCCCGAGGTGGATCCATACGAGGCCGGCCTCGGTTTCTGCGTCAAGCTCGACAAGGGTGAGTTCATCGGCCGCACGGCGCTACTGGCCAAGCGTGACTCACCCGCCTCCACGCGACTTGCGTGCATGGTGCTGGACGATGCGAGGTCGGTCGTGCTCGGTTCGGAACCCGTGCGCATAGATGGCAGCATCGTGGGTCGCGTGACCAGCGGGGGATACGGATACACGGTCCGCCAGTCGATCGCCTACGCATACATCCCGGCCGAGTGCCCGGTTAACACAGCGGTAGAGGTGGATGTCTTCGGCAAGTGGGTGGGCGGCCGCGTCGCGAAGGAACCCCTTTACGACCCAACCGGTTCGAAGGTTCGCGGCTAGGCCTTGCCCAGCGCCCGCCGCGCTGCAGCGGCGATGTCGGCATTTGTGTTCCGCGCCGAAAGAAGCGTGGCGCCGCTCGAGACAGTCGTTGCGGAGCTTAAGAAGCTGCTGCGCTAGCTGACTCGACGCCCCGTCCGATTCCGCACGTCTGGCGTCAGCCGTGCGTCTCGAGGCCTGGGTTAGCGCACGTTTGGCGTCAGGCGTGCGAAATAGGCGTCGAACTCCGGGTTCGACGCCGTCGCCTGCAGCCGTGTGAAGTGCTTGGCCGCGTACTCGAGAAAACCGAACTCGAGCTCCGAGATGCCGCTCTGCAGCACGCCCCACATCGCCTCGCGAAAATCCGACATGAAGCGCATCAATCGCACCGCCGCCAGGTCCGCCTCGCGCGCTTCGCCGAAATACGCCTCCAGCAGCCGGCGGTCGTCCTCGACGGCGAATTCGTGGTTGACGGAGAAGTTGGCAAGGTCGAAAAACCGGTCCCCCATCCCCGCGTACTCCCAGTCCACGATCCGGATCTCCCCGTCGTCGATGAAATTGCCGTTGAGCAGGTCGTTGTGGCAAGGGACTAGCGGCTTCGCCCCGCGGGCGCGTCGAATCCGCTCTGAGATCTCGTGCGCCTCGTCGTACTCGGACGGAATCGCGACTCCGTGCTCCGCGGCCTTGGCACGATAGTCCTCGACCACCGCGTGCGCATCGAACCGGCCGGGGATGGCAGGCGAGTCGTGAAACCGGCGCAGCGCCGTGGCGACCCGAGCCAGCGTGTGCGGGTCCCGCATTTCCTCGGGCGAGATGGGCCTGCCGTCGATGAACCGGGCGACCAGCCATCCCTCGGAGCGCACAAACTCCACCACCTCTGGACCCACGCCGACCTCATGAGCGCGTGTCCCGGCCGCGTATTCGACCGCCCGGTCGATGCCGAGCAGCTCCGTCCTCGCCCCGCCCATGCGGAGCACGAAAGCGCCGCCCTCCACCTCGACCTTGAAGTTCTTGTTGGTGATCCCGCCGCCCAGCTCAGTGATCCTCGCCGGCCGGTCCGGCCAGAGGCGGTCGACCGCCGCGCGAGCCCCTTCCACCAGCCCCGGATCGTATCTGCTTGAATGGCCGCGTGACCGTCCGCCACGTGACCGAATCGGAGCTGGCCGAGCTGCGGTCGAAGTACGTGCCGCGCGGCATCACGAGCGCCCACCCGATCACGGTCGACCGCGCCAGGGGTTCCGAGCTCTGGGACATCAGCGGCAAGCGCTACATCGACTTCGCCGGCGGCATCGGGGTGATGAACGTCGGGCACGCCCACCCACGGGTGATGGAGGCGGTCCACGAGCAGCTGGAGCGCGCCACGCACACTTCGTTCCAGGTCGTCCATTACGAGTCGTACCTCCGGCTCGCCGAGCGCCTGTGCGAGGTCGCGCCGATCGACGGCGAAAAGAAGGCGATCTTCTTCTCCACCGGCGCGGAGGCGATCGAGAACGCGGTCAAGATCGCCCGCGCGGCGACCGGCCGCTCCGCGGTCATCAGCTTCCGCGGCGGTTTTCACGGCCGGACCTTGCTCGCCCTCAGCCTGACCGGCAGCGTCCAGCCCTACAAGCAGAACTTCGGTCCGTACGCGGCCGAGGTCTACCAGACGCCCTTTCCTTATGCGTACCGCGGCTGGACAGCCGAAGCTGCACTCGCCGACCTGGGCAACCTGCTCGAGTCGGAGGTAGGCCCCAAACGAGTTGCGGCAATCGTCATCGAGCCAGTCCTCGGCGAGGGCGGCTTCGTGCCGGCGCCGCTCGACTTCATGCGCGGTCTTCGCGAGCTGGCCGATCGCCACGGCATCCTGCTCATCGCAGACGAGATCCAGACCGGCTTCGGCCGCACCGGCAAGTTCTTCGCCATCGAGCACTCCGGCGTCCAGCCCGACCTCATCACGGTCGCCAAGAGCCTGGCCGCGGGTTTCCCGCTGTCGGCGGTGGTGGGCAAGGCGCAGCTCATGGACGCGCCTGATCCCGGCGGCCTCGGCGGCACCTACGGCGGCAACCCGGTCGCCTGCGCGGCCGGCCTGGCGGTGATGGACATCATGCGCGACGAGAAACTGCCACAGCGGGCCGCGCGCATCGGTTCGATCGTCGAGGAGCGGATGCAGAGCTGGGCGATAGAGAACGAGATGATCGGCGACATAAGGGTCGTCGGCGCGATGGCAGGTCTCGAGCTCGTTCGCGACCGCACGACCAAGGAGCCCGCGGACACGGAAACCGCAAAGATCCTCGCCGCCGCGCGCGAGAAGGGCCTCATCATCCTGCGCTGCGGCGTGCACCACAACGTGATTCGCACCCTGATGCCGCTCACGATTCCCGACGAGCAGCTGGAGGAAGGGCTGGACATGCTTGGCGCGTCACTGGGCGCGTAAGGAGAGAGATGAGCACGACGCTGCGACGACACGAGATGTTCATCGGAGGCGAGTGGACACGAGGCGCGGGGGACGCGTCGCAGGAGATCGTGAATCCCGCGACCGGCAAGGTCATCGCGCACGTGCCGAAGGGCACCGAGGAGGACGTCAACCGGGCGGTGGCCGCGGCGCGCAAGGCTTTCGACGGGGGCTGGTCCGACACGACGCCTCGCGACCGCAGCGAGCGACTGCTAAGGCTTGCGCAAGCCGTCGAGGCCGGCGGCGAGGAGCTGGCCCGCATCGAGTCGGAGAACGTCGGCAAGCCGCTCGCGCCCACGAAGTCGGAAGAGATCCCGCCCATCGTCGACTGCCTGCGCTTCTTCGCCGGCGCCGCAAGGCTCCTCGAAGGTCGCGCGACCGGCGAATACATGAGCGGCTTCACGAGCATGCTGCGCCGCGAGCCCCTCGGCGTGGTGGGTTCGATCGCGCCCTGGAACTACCCGCTGATGATGGCCGCGTGGAAGATCGCGCCCGCGCTCGCGGCGGGCAACTGCGTCGTGCTCAAGCCGTCGGAATGGACGCCACTGACCGCGCTCAAGCTGGCCGAGCTGGCGGCCGACGTCTTTCCGCCGGGCGTCTTCAACGTGATCACAGGCGACGGTGAACCGGTAGGGGCCGGCATCGTGCGCCATCCCGGGGTCTCCATGGTGTCCCTGACCGGCGACGTGGCGACAGGCAAAGAGGTCGCGCGCGCGGCCGCCTCGACGCTCAAGCGCGTGCACCTCGAGCTCGGCGGCAAGGCGCCGGTGGTCGTCTTCGACGACGCCGACCTCGAGAAGGTCGTGGAGTGGATCAGGATCGGCGGCTACTTCAACGCAGGACAGGACTGCACCGCCGCGACGCGCGTCATTGCCGGCCCGCGGATCGAAGAGAAGCTGCTCGCCGACCTGGTGCCGGCGGTGAAGAGCCTCAAGGTCGGCGACCCGATGGCCGAGGACACCGAGATGGGCCCGCTCGTCTCCGAGGAGCAGCTGACGCGCGTGTCCGGATTCGTCGACCGGGCCAGGAAGGCCGGCGCGCAGGTGCTGACCGGCGGCGCCCGGATCAAGAGGCCCGGTTCGTGGTACGAGCCGACGGTCGTCGTGCCTCCCGGACCCGAGGCGGAGATCGTGACCAGGGAAGTCTTCGGCCCGGTGGTCACCGTGCAGCGCTTCAGCGACGAAGAGCAGGCGCTGCAGTGGGCGAACGGCGTCGATTACGGCCTGGCCGCCTCGGTGTGGACGCGCGACGTCGGTCGCGCCCTGCGCATGGCGCGCAAGCTGCAGTTCGGCACCGTGTGGATCAACACGCACATCCCGCTTGTCAACGAGATGCCGCACGGCGGCTACAAGCAGAGCGGTTACGGCAAGGACATGTCGATCTACTCGCTCGAGGAGTACACGCAGATCAAGCATGTGATGGCATCGCTTGACTGAATGACGGACGGCGCGGCACCAAAGAAACCCGCGTTGAAGCTGCACGGCGTCCGTAAGAACTACGGCCACGTCGTCGCGGTGGCGGGCATCGACCTGGTGGTCGACGAGGGCGAGTTCTTCACTCTGCTCGGGCCCTCGGGCTCCGGCAAGACGACGCTGCTCCGGCTCATCGCCGGGTTCGAGCGCCCGGACGCCGGGCGGATCGAGCTCGGCGGCCGTGACGTCACGTCCACACCGCCCTATCTGCGCGACACCAACACCGTGTTCCAGGACTACGCGCTCTTCCCCCACATGTCGGTCGCGGAGAACATCGCGTATGGGCTGCGCGTCAAGCACGTCTCGCGGCAGGCTCGCGAGAAACGAGTCGAGCGGGCGCTCGAGATGGTGCGCCTGACCGGGCTCGGCCAGCGACGCCCGAACCAGCTCTCGGGAGGCCAGCGCCAGCGGGTCGCGCTGGCCCGGGCTGTGGTCAACGAGCCGGAGGTGCTGCTCCTCGACGAACCGTTGGGCGCGCTTGACCTCAAGCTCCGCCAGGAGATGCAGATCGAGCTCAAGCAGATCCAGAAAGAGGTCGGCATCACGTTCGTCTACGTGACCCATGACCAGGAAGAGGCCCTCACCATGAGCGACCGGATGGCGGTGATGGCCAACGGACAGATCGAGCAGATCGGGTCCCCGATCGATGTCTACGAACGACCGGCGACTGAATTCGTTGCTGGATTCATCGGGATCTCGAACGTACTGTTGCGCGATGGTGTGCGGTTCGTCGTCCGCCCGGAGAAGATCCGGATGCTCTCGGAAGGTGAGCCGGCGCCACCTGGCATGACTGTCGAACCGGGCCAGGTCGAGGAGGTGATCTACGTCGGCATGAGCACCCGCTACGTGGTGCGCCTCGAGCGCGGGGAGCACCTCGTCGCGGTGCGTCAGAATATGGACGCTCTGGGAGATGCCGAAAAGTTCGAGGGCCGGCCCGTGAGGCTCGCCTGGACGGCAGACCACACATTCGTGCTCGACAAGGGGAGGTAGGAAGCCAATGAAGTTCGGAGCAATCGCGGCGCTGGCCGCAGTGGCCCTCACGGCTTGTGGATCCAGCGGCAACAACGCGGGCGTCACGCCGGAGCAGCCGCCAACCTACAACATGAAGACGCCGACCGCGATCGGCCCGGGCGAAGGAGCCCTCACCCTGATCGACTGGGGCGGCTACGTGCAGTCGATGTGGCAGAAGCCGTTCGAGCAGCAAACGGGCTGCAAGATCACTTACAAGGACGCCGGCTCATCCGACGAGATGGTGAGCCTGATGGCGAACGGGGGCGGCGGCCAGTGGGACATGGTTTCCGCGTCGGGTGACGCCGACCTGCGGCTGATCTACAGCGGCGACGTCAAGCCGATGAACCCGGACCTGATCCCTGACTGGCAGTATTTCCAACCCAAGTTCCAGAGCCCACCCTTCAACACCATCAACGGCATCCACTACGGCATCTCGCTGCAGTGGGGCCCCAACACCCTTCTGTACAACACGAAGAAGTTCGTCAACCCACCTACTAGCTGGGGTGTGCTCTACGACCCGCAGTACAGCGGCTTGATCACCATCCCCGACAACCCGATCCAGATCGCTGACGCCGCGCTCTACCTGAGCAAGACCAAGCCGAGCCTCAAAATCACGGACCCCTACGAGCTCACGCAGGCGCAGTTCGACGCCACGGTCGCCCTCTTGAAGCAGCAGAGGCCCCTGGTGAAGACGTACTGGGCGGCTGTGGGTGACGAGGAGACCGCGTTCAAGAGTGGCGACGTCGTCGTGGGTGCGGCCTGGCCGATCATGACGACCGACCTCAAGACCGCCGGCGCACCGGTCAACGACACCATCCCCGCGACGGAGGGAGCGACCGGATGGGCCGACACCTGGATGCTGGCGACGAACGCGCCGCATCCCAACTGCGCGTACATGTGGACGAAGTGGGTGAGCACCCCGACGGTGCAGGCCGAGCAGGCCATCAACTACGGCGAGACACCCGTGAACACCAAGGCGTGCGCGGTCATGGAGTCCTTGAGCCCGGGCTCCTGTGCCGCGTTCCACGCCAACGCGCCGGGGTCGTACTTCGACGCCATCAAGTTCTGGAAGACTCCAATCGCCACCTGCGACGACGGCACCAAGAACTGCGTTCCCTACGCCCAGTGGCAGGCAGCCTGGACGACGATCAAAGGCTGATCCCAGTTGACGGTTGAGGTAGTTGGACGGCCTCGCCCCAAGGGGGGCGGGGCCGTCGCTTTTCGCTCCTTGTTCTGGCGGCTGCCGTGGCTCCGCACGACGGTCCTCCTCACGCCTCCGCTCGCCTGGTTCGTTGTCATCTACATCGCGGCGCTCGCCCTGCTCCTGATCACCGCCTTCTGGACGATCGACCCGTTCACGACCAGGATCATCCAGGCCTGGAACCTCGACAACTTCCGGCAGATCCTCAACGAGCCGACCTATCTCCGCATCATCGGCCGCACCGTTTTCATGGCCGCGCTGGTGACGGTGACGGACGCGGTGATCGCCTTCCCGTTTGCGTACTACATGGCGCGTGTCGCGTCCAGGCGCGTCCAGACGATCCTGTTCGCCGCTGTGCTGCTGCCCCTGTGGGCGTCGTACCTCGCCCGGCTTTACGCCTGGATCCTCATCCTCAACCACAGCGGCGTCCTGAACTGGAGCCTGCAGTCGGTCGGCGTACCTCCGGCCAACGTCGCGTACACCGACATCGCCGTCTGGATCGTCTTCTCCTACATCTGGCTCCCGTTCATGATCATCCCGACGTACGCGGCGCTCGAAAGAGTCCCGGAGTCGCTGGTCGAGGCGGCGTCCGACCTCGGCGCGCGGCGCTTGCGAACGCTGAGAGACGTCGTCCTGCCACTCGCGCTGCCAGGGGTCGTCGCGGGGTCGATCTTCACCTTCTCTCTGACCCTGGGCGACTACATCACGCCGGTTTTGATCGGCGGCGGAACGAGCTTCATAGGAAACGTCGTCTACAGCAACATCGGCATCGCCAACAACGTGCCGTTCGCGGCTGCTCTCGCGATGGTCCCCATCGGGATCATGGCCCTGTACCTGCTTGGCGCCAAACGGCTAGGCGCGTTCGAGGCGCTGTGACCAGGTGAGCGATGCCCTGACTCGAATCGCGCTGCGCGCCTGGGTTGTGCTCGTGCTGCTTTTCCTCTTCATCCCGATGGTGGTCATCTTCCTGTACGCGTTCAACTCGTCGAAGATCGAGGCCTGGCCCATCGACGGTTTCTCCCTGAAGTGGATCAACGTGACGCTGAACGACGCCGAAGTCCTGTCCGCGATAAGGCTCTCCGTGGAGGTGGCGCTCATCACGACAGTGCTGGCGCTGATCCTCGGTTCGTGCGCCGCGTTCGCGATCCACCGGACCACGTTCTTCGGCCGTGACGCGATCAACTTCCTGCTGGTGCTTCCGCTGGCTCTGCCCGGGATCATCACCGGCGTCGCCCTCCACGCGTTCTTCAACTACAGCGGAATCCTTCTCTCGGTGGCGACCATCGTGGTCGGGCACACCACATTCTGCATCGTGGTCGTCTACAACAACGTGCTGGCGCGGCTTCGCCGAAGCCAGGGGTCGCTCATCGAGGCGGCGATGGACCTCGGCGCGAACGGGTTCCAGACATTCCGAGACATCACTCTGCCCCTGCTCTCGACCGCGGTCATCGCGGGGGCGATGCTGGCCTTCGCGCTTTCCTTCGACGAGATCATCGTCACGACGTTCACCGCGGGAGCGCAGAACACGCTTCCCGTCTGGATCTTCGCCCAGATTCGCAACGGTCAGCGCCTTCCCGAGGTAAACGTCGTGGTTTCGTTCGTGATTCTGGTCACGATCATCCCCGTGCTGATCGCTGCCCGTCTCACGGGAGGTGGCGGAACCTCGCGCGTACCTGCGGCGCGGTGAGGCGGGCAGCAGCCCGGGGCCGGCTGCTCGCGGGCGCGATTCTCGTCCTGGCCGCCTGCGAGCCTGGGGGTACGTCCGGAACCCTCGGCGCGCCCTCGCCGCCGACACGGAGCGTCAAGCTTCCGGCGGCGGTAGGCGTAGGTGAAGGAGAGCTGGACCTCGTCACGTCGGAGGGCTACGCCGACGATTTGTGGGTGAAGGCGTTCACCCAGCAGTCCGGCTGCCAGGTCCACGCTCATTACGCGGCCTCCACAGCCGAGATGACGAGCCTCATGGCGGGCGGCGGCGGTGGCCGGTGGGACATGGTCTCGGCTCCGGGTGACATCAGCCTTCAGTTGATCTACGGCGGCGAGGTGAATCCGATGAACATCGCACTGATCCCCTCGTGGGTCGATTTCGGGAGCTTGTTCAAAAGCCCGCCGTACAACACGGTGGGGGGCGTGCACTACGGCGTCTCCCTGCAGTGGAGTCCCAACATCCTGCTCTACAACACGAAGCAAATCACCCCGCCACCGACCAGCTGGAGGGCCGTCTACGACCAGGCCTACAAGGGCCGGGTGACCGTGCCCGACAACCCCATGCAGATCGCGGACGCGGCCCTGTACCTGAGCAAGTCGCAGCCCGCCCTGGGCATCACGGACCCGTTCGAGCTCAGCCGGGAGCAGTTCAACGCCGCAGTCGCCCTGCTGACCGAGCAGCGCGCGTTGATCCATCGCTACTGGCCGATCGCGTCAGACGAAGTCGCCATGTTTCAGGACGGTGAGGCGATTGTCGGCTCGGCCGGCCCCTACCAGGCGGTCCAGCTGCAGTCAGTCGGGATTCCCGTCGCCGAAGCCGTGCCGGCGGAAGGCATGACCGCCTGGGGCGACAGCTGGATGCTGGCCGCGCGCGCTCCTCATCCGAACTGCGCGTACCTGTGGGCTGCGTACACGGCGACGCCCCAGGTGCAGGCGCAGCAGGCGCGCCTGTTCGGCGAAACCCCGGTCAACGCCAAGGCATGCGCCGCGATGAACGCGCTCGAGGCGGGTTCCTGCGCCAAGTTCCACGCCGACGCAACCGACTCCTACCTGTCGGCGATCGTCCTCTGGAACACCCCACTTGCCTGGTGCGGCGGAGGCGGGGGCTGTGTCCCCTACGACGACTGGGTGTCGGCCTGGGACGTGATCAGGGCCTGACGCGTCAGCCGATGTGCAGCGACGGAAGCACGATCGAGGCCACCCACAAGGCCAGCCCAACGGCGATCAAACCGACCTTCTTGTACTTCCATCCGATGGCGGCGAGCACGAAGGCGACGAAGGCAAGGATCAAAAGCACTGTGGCCAGGTCCAAAGTCAACGAGTGGCCTATCAGCAGCGACAGCACCCACAAGGCAAGCCCAATCGCGATCAGGTCCGTCTTCTTCCATGTCCACCCAATCGCAGCCACCACAAAGACGACCAAGGCAATGATCAGCAGAAGCGTGCTCAAGCTCATAGGCCGTATTGTCCACTTCCGGTGCTGAATCTGACCGGCTTAGCCCTGACGCCCGGGGCGCAGCGCAGCTGGTGGCTGCGCGAGGCGCTCGACCAGGAGGACTCCCAACCGCGACCGCCCCTGACCGCTGACGCGAAAGCGGACGTGGTCATCGTCGGCGGGGGCTTCACGGGCCTGTGGACCGCCTACTTCCTCACCGAGCGTGACCCCGACCTGGGTGTCGTCGTGCTCGAGCAGGACATCTGCGGCGGCGGGCCCAGCGGCCGGAACGGCGGGTTTGCCAGCGGTTGGTGGGACGAGCTGCACGGCCTCATCACGCTCTATGGGCCCCACGATGCGGTGAAGGCGTGCCGCGCCATCTCGTCGAGCATCAACGCCCTGGGCGAGTTCTGCGAGCGGCATGACATCGATGCGTGGTACAGGCGCGGCGGTTATATGTATGCGATCACCGCGGGAGCGCACGAGAAGCTCTGCGAGGACATGGTGAAGCTGGCGCGTGAGGTCGGCGCGGCCGATGAGCTCGTCGAGCTGAGCGCGGCCGAGGTGAAGGCACGCTGCGCTTCGCCTGCATTCCGCGGCGGCGCGTTCATGCGCGATGGCGCATCCGTCCAGCCGGCGCGATTGATCCGCGGATTGCGTCGCATCTTGCTCCAGCGCGGGGTCGTCATCCACGAGGGCACCCGGGTCACGGGCCTCGACGGATCCAACGCGGTCACGCCGGGCGGGACGGTCCGGGCATCGCACGCGGTGCTGGCGATCAACGCCTGGGGCGTCGGCTGGCCGCAGCTCAACCGGCGGCTGGTGGCATGGAGCAGCTACATCGTGCTGACCGCGCCGGCGCCCGAGCGGATCAAGGACATCGGCTGGACCGGCGGAGAGCTGATCAGCGATTTCCGCACGTCGCTGCGTTACTTCAGGACCACCCGCGACGGCCGGATCGCGTTCGGGGGCGGCGGAGGACGCGCGCGCAGGACGGTCGACGCGATGTTCACAAGCGACATGCGAGCTGTAGAGGAGACGGCCGACGGGTTCCGGTTGATGTTCCCGTCCTTTGCCGACGTGCCGATCGAGGACGCATGGGGCGGTCCGATCGACGTCTCCCCGACCCACCTTCCGACGTTCGGCCGGCTCGAGCCGGGGAACCTCTACTACGCCGCCGGCTACACGGGCAACGGAGTCGCGCCGGCGCACCTCGCCGGACAGGCGATCGCAGACCTCATCACCGGAGCCGACACCGACACCGTTCGCCTGCCCATGGTCAACGCCAGGCCGCGGCCATTCCCGCCCGAGCCGTTCCGGTCCTGGGGCGCGGCCGTGGTGAGACGGGCGATGATCGCCAAGGAGACAGCTGAGGAACGCGGCCGCGAACCCGGGTTTCTCGTTTCGCAGCTGGCGCGAACACCGCGCCGCATGGGCTATCTACTGGGCCCGGACTAGTCTCCTCCCCATTCATGGGGAGGTGGCCCGAAGGGCCGGAGGGGCTAGGTTCGAATCAGATCTCCGACTAAATGCACTCCCCAACCCTTGGGCATCACGCGCTCTGAGATCACCGACGCGCGGAACATGAAGCTGTTCACCGCCAGGTAGGTCGGGTCGGGCACGACGCGCAGGTCGTAGACGTCAAGGCCGGACGCTTGCGCGTGGGCTCGGATCGCCGCGACGGTGTTGGCGCGGTACTGGACGGGAAACGTGTCCGCCTCGACGCGTCCGTAGAACCTCGGCACCAGGCGCCGCTGCAGCAGCGGCAGGGCTCTGCCGAGGCGGTTCATCAGCATCAGTGGGTTGCGCATGTTCGGCGTCACGAAGGCGAAGTGGCCGCCCGGTTTCAGCACGCGGCGCACCTCCCGCAGCGTGGCGGCAGGGTCTTTGAGATGCTCGAGCACCCACACGCACACGATCAGGTCGAAGGACTCGTCGACAAAAGGCAGGTGCTCACCGACGCCGCGGATGACCGGCATTCCAGGCGCCCGGTGTTCGGCCAGAGAGGGCGAGTCGGGATCCAGACCGGCGGCGAGCCGGACCTCGCGCCAGAACAGCTCGACCACGCCGCCCCGGCCGCAACCGAGGTCGAGCACGGCGCTGTCCGCCGTGACGTGGCTGCGCACGATTGTCTCGAGCTGGTCACCGCTCGATCGCCAGCCCGGCCGGATCGCCCGATACCGTTCCCGATACGCGTTCTGAACCGCAAGCGGCAGGAGCGCCCGCTCGTCTGCCTGGGCCATGCAGCGGGCATTCTATCGAGGGGCCTGACTAGACTCCAGGTCGTGGAGGGGTTGCTCGCGCGGTGGGACGGCGAATCGGTTTCTATGCACCGGGACCGCGAAACGAACACATTGATGTTCATCTGCGTGCATTCGACCAGGCTCGGCCCGGCGGGCGGCGGCACACGGATGAAGCGCTATCCGCGACCCACCGACGCCCTGGCCGACGGGATGCGCCTGTCGGAGGCGATGACCTTGAAGTTCGCGTGCGTCGACTTTCCGCACGGCGGCGGCAAGGCGGTGATTGCACTGCCGACGCCGGAGCTTCCGCAGGGCGAGGCCAGGCGCCGCCTGCTGCACGAGTACGGCGCGTTCATCAACTCGTTGGGCGGGCTGTACAGCTGCGCGCCGGACATGAACACCTCGGCCGCCGACATGGACGTGATCGCTGACGTAACCCCGTACGTCTTCTGCAAGACGGAAGCCGCAGGCGGTTCGGGAGACACCGCGCCGGATACCGCCTTGGGCGTGCTGCACGGCATCCGGGCAAGCTGCCGCCACGCGTTCGGGTCGGACGACCTGACTGGTCGAAGCGTCCTGGTGCAGGGCGCAGGTGGGGTCGGAGGCCACCTCATCGAGCTGCTCCTGGCGGCCGGCGCGACTGTGATCGCGACCGACATCGATCCTCGCCGCATGGCCGGCCTGCGCGAGAGAGGCATCAAGACAGTCGCTCCCGAGGCGGCGCTGGCGACCGAATGCGACGTTCTTTCGCCCTGCGCGACTGGCGGCGTCATCAACGCGCGCTCCATTCCGGGGCTGCACTGCCGCGTGATCGCGGGCGGCGCGAACAACCAGCTCGAGACGGCCGCCGACGCGGACCGGCTTCGCGAGCGAGGCATCACCTATGCCCCGGACTTTGTCATCAACGCCGGTGGCGTGCTGCATGGAGGCGGGATCGAAGAGCAGCACTGGACGCGCGAGGTGCTCGACGCCAAGCTCGCCGGGATCGGCGACTCCGTCTACGAGATCTTTCAGCGCGCCGAACGTGACGGCATCACCACCGATGGCGCCGCGCGCCGCATCGCGCTAGATCGAATCGAAGCGTCCGCGCCTCAGGGCTTGCGCGCGCGGATGTAGGCGCTGCCGACCTTGCCCACGCCGGGCAGGGACTGAGTCGCGTGCACGTCGAAGTCGGGCTCGCTGAACCCGGCATCCACCAGCGCGGCGCGATATTCGTCGATCGGAATCGTGCCCGAGATGCATCCAGCCCATGAATCGAGGCGCTGCTTGAGCGCAGGGCCCAACGGCTCGAGCTCGACCATGTCGGCTACCGCGAAGCGGCCGCCGGGTCGCAGCACTCGGAACGCCTCCTTGATCACGGCAGTCTTGTCCTCGGCCAGGTTGATCACGCAGTTGGAGATGCCGGCCATCTCCCGATTGCGATTCGCAAGCTCGAGCATCTCGTCGGTCATATCGACGCCGTAGGCACGGCCACCCGGCGCAACGCGGCGAGCCGACAGCAGGACATCAAGCCCGGCGCCTGATCCGAGGTCGAGCACGACCTCGCCAGGCTCCAGGCCGGCGAGCATCGTCGGGTTGCCGCAGCCGAGGCTGATGCCGTCACTCAGACCGACCGCCTTCAGCTCGTCGGCCGAGTAGGAGCCGGCGCATCCGCAGTCCGGGCCATCGACCTGGCAGCAGCCCACCGTCGATTCGAGCGGCAGCACCTCGATCTTCCTGGCAGCTCCGGCATAACGGGACCTGACCGCTTCCTTGATCTCACTCATGCACTTGACTCCATGAATCCATCGATGATCGTCGATGGATACTGTACCATACAAGTTGTGACAGTCAAGGAGCTTCCGGTCATTCGTGAGCGCGGAGTGTGCTGTGCCCTTCCTGTGGTCAAGGAGAGCTGGGCGATCGAGCGGGCCGAGCTGATGAAGGCGCTGGCCGATCCCACCCGCCTGACGATGGTCGCCTCGTTGTGGAAGGCGCAGGCGCCGATCTGCGTCTGCGATTTCACCGCCGGCCTCGGGCTCACTCAGCCCACGATCTCCCATCACATGGCCAGGCTGAAAGAGGTGGGCCTCGTCAACTCCGAGAAGCGCGGGATCTGGATCTACTACCGGCTCCGCGACAAATTGCCGACAGCAACACGAGAGTTGCTAAGTCTGCTGATCGGTTAGCGGTTCCCCCGCTACTGTTACCGCGTGCGCGTGCGCGTGAGCGGGGCTGCCCTGATTTCCATGTTCATTCTGGCTGCATGCGGCGGCTCGAGTCCGGGCGCCGGGCACACACCCGCTGCTTCGACGTCGGCTGTCACCACGTCCACCGCTACGCCGTCCACCGGCACCACGCCGAGCACGACCAGCTCGCCCGGCCCGGCGAGCCTTGTGCACTGCGCAACTGCTGTGCCCGCCGGTGACAACCTCGTCATCGGCACAGTGGTCGGCGACCCGACGGTAGTGGTTCGTGACATCCAGGATCCCGCCAACGCGAAGAATCTCTGCACCTTCGACACCAGCGCGATCTCACCTCAGTTCGTGAGCGCGTCGGCGGTCGCCTACGTGACTCAAGACACCCAGATCGTGGAGGCTCAGCTGGCCGGCGGTCCCACCGCGCTCATCGCAACGTTCGGCGGCGGAGTTGTGTCGTCGGGCCAGTTTGCGATCAGTCCGGACGGCCGCTCTATGACCTACCTGGACGTCAACGCATGGCATCTGGTCGGGCCATCGGGGAACCGGGTGCTGACCACGCTCCCGGCCGTGCCGGGGCGAGGCGTCAACCCGGACGAGGACGACAGCTTTCTGAGCTACTCGCCGGACGGCCAGTACATCGCGCTGTTCCAGACCTTCCACGTCGGCGGAAGCGGCGAAACCGCGCCGGACCAGATCCGTCGCGCAAGCGACGGCTCGTTGGTTTATTCGACTTCGGGCATGACGATGGCCGTCTGGGCCTCGGTGCCAAGCCGCCTCTTCTTTCGCGACTCGAGCGGGAACGTGCACCGCTGGGACCCGAGCACCGGTCTTTCGTCGATGACTTCGCTCCGCTGGATCCGTCCCCACTCTTCACCCGACGGCCGGTGGATCGCCTATACATTCCGCACGCCTTCTGGCCTCGGTGGCGTCGGCTTCTACAGCGTGCAGTCGAACAGCGTGTCCAACACCTCGCCGCCGGGACGTTCCGGGGTCAAGTTCCTGACCAACGACCTGGTCTGGTACGCGGGCGAGAAGGCATGCACAACCACCTGCATTCAGCCGCAACCGACTGGCGTCACCTACATCTACAGCATCGCCGGCATATCCGAGGTCACATCGCGTCTGGCGAGCGTCAACGACGCCTGGCCGCACGTAACAGCGCCCGGACTTTAGGTCGGCTCAGAACCGTCAGTACAGGCCCAGACGCACCCTTCGCGATTCCCGCATGGGGGTCAGGGCCGGCCTACGTTGACGGTCCCAGGCCTGCACGCAGCTCTCGCACGTGCAGCCGGGACCGTCCGAAAGCGACGACAATCGCCGCCCTCTGCGAGTCAGTTTCAACAACGTTGCAAGGACCTTTCTGCGACGTAGTGCTGTCATGTTTCCTCCGGGGTTACTGGGACGTTAAGCAGGACAACGGCCGAACGTCAAATTTCTTGCAATTAACCGCTAAACGGGACTTTGGTTAGTCCCGGGGGGCTCGCCGTTAGAGCTTTCCATCGAGGGGTTCGGGGTCGCCGCATTACGACTCAGGAGGGATTCATGTTCAGGTTGCGATTCGCCATCCTTGGGGCAGCCGCGGCGCTTGCCCTCGGCACGGCCAGTGCCCTGGCCATGGTGGGGAGCTCCGGAGACCCGGACGCGCACGGCGATGCCGTCGCGTCAGCGGCGCGGAACTGCCCGCATGTCGTGAGCGGCGTACACGGCGCACACGGCGCGTGCGTGAGCGCAATCGCCTCGACCGAGGGCCAAGACAACGAGAGCGACACCCAGGCGAACCCGGCGAAGACCTGCAAGGCGGGCGACACGTCCGAAGACAAATCAGAGACGAAGCCTGCCAAGGGTGACAAGGCCGCGAAGAAAGCGGACCAGACCGAAGACAAATCCGAGCACAGGAACTTTGCCACGTGCGTATCCGGCCAATCGGCTGCCGGGGAGGGCGGCTGACCCAGATGACCTGGTAAAGCCGCGTCCAGCGGCCGAGGGAGTTCAGCGAAGGGCGGAGCGTAAGCTCCGCTCCTTCCCGGCGCTCTAGGCCGGCCTGGCCGGCGTCGGGGCAGGCCCCGCCAGCTGTCCCTCGTACCAGGTGACGACGCCGGCGAGGATCGCCGCGGCGTAAGGAATGGTGAAAAGCAGCCCCACGCCACACAGGATGATTCCGGCCGCGCTGATCAGGTTGGCCACAACGACCAACAGGCCGCCGAGCACGCTCGTGTTGGTGTTCGCGGTCGCCATCTGCCACACACCGGCGACGTCAAAACCTCCGTTGAACCCCCGTCGATACGTCTGCAGGTAAAGCGCGGGCGCGATGAAGGCGAACCCCAAGGTAAGAACGAGGCTGACCAGTCCGCTGAGCGCGGCTGCCCCTTGATTCCGGTTCCCCACCCCGCCCAGGAGGTCACCGGGAAGCGACAGGACGATGGCGTAGACGAAGACGACAACGAACAAAGCAACGCCGCGTTCGAGGTGAAAACCGGCCGGCGGCAGCTCGTGGCGGCCGGCGCGGTAATTGTCGATCAGCATGACCAACCAGCCGGCGAGAGCGATCCAGCCGATGATCGGGATAATGAAGATCAGCCCCTGGACAACGATCTTGCCGAACCACCCGGGGTCTTGAAACGGCCATGCGAAGCTGTCGCTTGGGCTGTTCACGGCCGGAGTGTAGCGCCTAATCGTCGCCCGTGAAGCCTGCGCGCCGGGCTTCACGGGGACTCGATTTGGGATCAGCTTCCGTTGCTCAGCACGCCCTGACGAGGGCGGGCCGACTGCACGGCGAACACGCCGACGAGCGCAAAAAGAATGATGATGGCCTGTAGCCAGCGAACACTGCGTCCCACCTTCAACACCTCCTTGATAAGTAGTCCTGCGGGGTAAACGGAGGTGCCGTGCGCTCGTTACGCAGGAGCGTCGAACCCCTGCGGACACCACCTCGAATCGAGAGGAACTCGACGCCGCCCCGTCCCGGTCTCGAACTCGTACGCCTCGACCATCTCGGCCACAAAGCCCCAGTAATCGAGAAAGAACGCCTCGCGCCCTTGCTGCTGTGCCGCCGCGTGCTCGACCTGCTGCTTCCAGGCGATCATCCGGTCGCGGTCTTCGAAGAACGCCATTGTGAGGGCGCGACCGTCCTCGCTCTTGTAACCGGTGATCCCGATCAGGCCGAATTCGCGATGGCTAGAGACGATGTCCCACATTCGGTCGCTCAGGGCCGCATAGTTCGCCTCGTCGAGGTCGGGCCTTCTACGGACACTGAAGACGCCGACGATCATGTCGCCAGCAGTCTATGGGAGGGGAAAGCACCGTGGTTGACCAGACCGCTTCAGAAGAGCAGACCGCGGAGGCGCTTGTGGCTCGCATGTTCACGGCCGCCCTTGGAACGCAGGACCTCCTGCACATATACATAGGTAGCAAGCTCGGCCTGTACGAACTGATGGTCGCAGCCGGCGAGATCAGGCCGGCCGAACTGGCAGAACGCGCCGGGATGCATCCGCGCTATGCGCGCGAATGGCTGGAGCAGCAAGCCGTCACCGGAATCCTGGTGGTCAAAGACGCAGCAGAACCGTCGGAAGACCGCCGCTATGAGCTGCCGGCCGCCCACGCCGAGGTGCTCACCAGCGAGGAGTCGATGAACTATTACGCACCGGTGGCGGCAGCCCTGGTCAGCGCCACTCAACGCATGCCCGACCTGCTCGATGCCTACCGCACAGGACAGGGACTGAACTGGTCGGCCTACGGCCCTGACATGTGGCAAAGCCAGGCCGCCCTGAACCGGCCGATGTTCGTGAACAAGCTGGGCCAGGAGTACTTGCCGTCGGTCCCGGCGCTGGATTCGATCTTTCGCCGCAAAGGTGTCCGCGTCGCCGATTTGGCCTGCGGTGGCGGCTGGTCATCGATCGCCATGGCTCGGGCTTACCCCGATGTTTCCGTAGACGGCTACGACCTGGACGCGCCTTCAATCCAGCAGGCGGGCGCCGCGGCGGCGGCGGCCGGGTTGTCCGACCGGGTGCATTTCACGGTCAGCGACGCGGCGGCGATGACCGCAGGGCAGCACTCTTATGACTTGATCACCATCTTCGAGGCGCTGCACGACGTGTCCAACCCTGTCGGTTTGCTGCGAACCGCCCGCGGAATGTTGCGCCATAACGGACCGGTGCTGGTCGTGGACGAGCGCGTGGCCGATGAGTTCACCGCGCCAGGCGATGAGCTCGAACGCTTCTCGTACGGCTGGAGCATGACGGTCTGCCTTCCATGCGGAATGTCGGAACAGCCGTCGGCCGCCACCGGCACGGTGATGCGTCGCTCAAAGCTCGAAGAGTACGCACGCGAGGCTGGATTCAAGGAGGTCGAGGTTCTGCCGATCCATGACGAATCGCTTCGTTTCTACCTGATCAAGCATTGATCTCACACTGATGCAACGATCAGCTGGTTGGTGATCGGAAAGCGCAGTCGGCCGGCCCCCTCGTATTCGGCCAGCGCATCGCTGACATCGTCCAGTAGTTCCTTCTTTTGTTGATCGTCCAGTTTCCCGAATGGCCCCGACAGCGGACTACCGCTCACGTACCGACGAACAAACTCGCTGATTGACGGAAACTCGAGAGTGCGGGCCTTCAGCTGAAGCCGAGGTTCCTTGAAGCCGGCTTCCCTGAGAATTCGACTCAGCTCTTCGGAGTCACTGAGCGAGAAGGGCGCTTGCATGAAGCTGACGCCGTCGGGGCAATGGCGTTGAAGAGCTGCGAGAAGGGCGCCAAACCCGGGGCTCTCGGTGATTGAGCTCCAACATGCAATCGCAACGCGGCTTCGCGCCACCAGTACCCGCCGCATCTCGCTGGCGGCGGCGTGACGGTCGGGAAAGAACTGGAGGCCCTGCGGCGACAGACCACGTCAAAAGTAGCGTCGGGATAAGGAAGGTCGAGCACATTGCCTTCCTGCCACTCCAGCTCGGGAGCAATGGAGCGAGCGACTGCAAGCATCCCGGTGTTGACGTCCAGACCGACCACTCGCCCGCCCCGAGCTCTTTCGGCAATCAGACGTGCCACGATGCCAGTGCCGCAGGCAACGTCCAGGACGCGATCGCCGGGTTGCGGGGCAGCCAGGTCCACAAGCTCGCGGGCCCATGGACCGAAAATCGCCGGGACAAGAAACCGTTCGTAGTTCTCAGCTGCGCTCCCGACTACCTGCCATTGCTGGTCCAACTCTTCCCACCTTCTGACGGGGAAATCAGATCGCCTGAGAACTGCGTTCGCTGTCGCTTACGCTCCCGGTCGCACTGAATTTAGACTCTCGAGGGTTCGAAGGACGCTGGGAGCTCCTCGCTCTCGGTTCGTGTCTCAGCCAGGATATGGTCGCGGGCGTTGAAGCAGCTCGAGGCTCAAGCCGGCGAGGAAGCGCCCGGGCGGACATGTTGGCTCGCTACAACGGATCCAGACGGTCGGCCTCACCTGGCGGCGGTGGGCGCGATCTGGGTCGACAGCAAGTTCTACTTCGTTAGCGGGCCTCGATTGCGGAAAAGCCGGAACCTCGCCTCAAATCCGCGCTGCGCGGTGTCGGTGTCGCTGGATGACCTTGATGTCGTGGTCGAGGGCGCTGCGCGCAAAGTGACCGACCCGGCGATCCTGGAGCGGGTAGCAAACTTCTACGCCTCGCTGGGGTGGCCGGCGCGTGCGAGCGGTGGAGCGATCACCGCCGAGTACAGCGCGCCAAGCGCGGGCCGTGGGCCGTGGGATCTCTACGAGGTCGTTCCGAATGTTGCGGTAGGAGTCGCAACCAAAGAACCGCACGGAGCGACGCGCTGGCGGTTCGAATCCTAGGAGCGATTTGGTGGGCCGCGGTGGATTCGAACCACCCCACCTCCGCGGTAATCGGCCTCAATCGCTGGGCGTACGCATCATCGGTCCGCGGGGTGGGCCACTGTGCCTCGTTGGCGGCGCCGGAGCCAATTACATCAACTGGAGGATTGGGTGAACCTCGATCGTCCCCCCGAACGTAGCAGCGGGATTCTTGGCTGCCCAGGCCTCGGCGTCGGCGCGATCCTTGCAGTCCAGCACAAAGAAGCCGTTCAGCCACGGAGTCGCGGAGTGCATGGGTCCGTCGGTCGTGTGCGCGTGACCGCCGTGGACGGTGATGCTAAAGGTGGCCGCCGAGGGCTGGCAGGGGTCGCCATCGTGATACACGCCGGCGGCCTTGACCTCGTCCAGGTACTTTGCAAAGGCGTCGATCACTGAATTGAGCTCTGCGGAACCCGGTCGCGGCGCCTTCGACTCGTCGACGTACTGAAGAAAGATGTATTTGGCCATTCGCTTGCTCTCCTGATTTTTTCCGCCGGTCACACAATGCGACGAATGGCAGTGCCGGATTTCGACATCAGGCGTTGTTAAGAGCCGCTGATCGCGCCGAGAGATTCCGTCACACTCGGGGGGATGATCGACAGGGCTGAGCGAACGCTAAGGGAGGTCTTCGGGCTCGACGCATTCAGGCCGGGACAGTCGGATGTTGTAGCCGCCATGCTCGCGGGCCGCGACGTCCTGTCTGTCGCCCCGACGGGCTCCGGCAAGAGCATCAGCTACTGGGTACCGGCGGTCGTCGATGGCGGGCTGACGTTGGTGGTCTCGCCGCTCATCGCCCTCATGAAAGACCAGGTCGACCGCCTGACGGACCGCGGCGTCGCAGCCACATTCATCAACTCGTCGGTCGAGCCGTTTGAGCGGCGCGAGAGGCTCCAGCGCGCGCTGGGCGACGAGTACCGACTGCTGTTCCTGGCGCCCGAGAGGCTCGCCAGTCAAGGCTTCATTGACCAGCTCGCCACGCTGCGCATCGGCCGGATCGTGGTGGACGAGGCGCACTGCATCTCGACCTGGGGCCACGACTTCCGCCCCGACTATCGGCTGTTGTCCGCGGCGATCACAGCCTGTGGGCGGCCGCCCGTCGCGGCATTCACCGCGACCGCGACCCCACAGGTTCGAGCCGACATCGCGAGCAGCCTTCAGTTCCGCGATCCATTCATCTCGGTCAGCGGTTTCAACCGACCGACCCTGACGCTCGCGGTCATCCGGTGCCGCGGCGAGCGAGCCAAGCGCGATCAGCTGCGCAGCCTGCTCGCCACGCCTGGGCAGCAGGCGCTCGTCTACGTCGGCACGGTGTCCGCGGCGGAAGAGCTGGCGGCCGAGCTCCGCGTGCCTTGCTATCACGGCCGGCAGGACGCAGACGTCCGACGCCGAACGCAGGATGACTTCACCGCCGGACGCACCCAGGTCGTGGTGGCGACTTCGGCGTTCGGGATGGGAGTCGACATCCCCGGTATTCGTCGCGTCATCCACCACCACGTGCCCGGCAGCCTCGAGGCGTACTACCAGGAGGCAGGACGCGCGGGGCGCGACGGAAGGCCGGCGGAATGCACGCTCCTCTACAACCCCTCTGATCGCGACCTCCAGGCTTTTTTCATCGAACAGTCCGGCCTGGAGGACGGTTCACCGCTCAAAGAGCACGCCTACGCACGGCTGGCGCAGATGCTGGCCTACGCGGAGATGCGCGAATGCCGGCACGCCCGCATCGCGGACTACTTCGGCGAGGAGGGCGTCGCGCGCCGGTGCCATGCCTGCGACAACTGCCTCACTGCCTCGCCCCCCGAAGAGCCGGTGGCGGCCGAGGCGGTGCAGGCAGCGCTCGCCGCGACCGCCAGGTTCAGTGGGCGGGTCGGGCTGGCCAATGTTGCGGCCGTCCTCGGCGGCCGGCGGACCAAATGGTCGACCGCCCAGCCCTGGGTGCAGGAACTGCCCTTCTACGGCGCATTGAACCGGTGGAAGGAGGAGCGGATCAGGCTTCTCCTGTCAGGCCTGATCAACGCCGGCCTCGCCCGCCAGAGCTCGGGGCAATACCCCGTGGTGGAGATCACTTCCGCCGGCCGCGAGGCGCTGGCCGCGAAGACCACCCCTTCCCTGATGCTGCCGGCCGAGTCAAGGAGCGTCCGGTCCGGGGATGTCCCGGTGGAGACGCTTGATCGATTGCGACACTGGAGGCTCGAGACCGCACGGGCCGCCGGCGTACCCGCCTATGTCGTGTTCCACGACACGACGCTAGCGGCCATCGCATCGGCGAGACCGACGAGCCTGGCCGAGCTGCTGCGCGTGTCGGGAGTGGGAGAGTCGAAACTCGGCAAGTACGGCTATGAGGTCCTCGAGGTGCTGCGCGCAGCACCCGCATGATGAACAAGTCTCAGATCGGCCGGGCGGGCGAGTTGGCGATGGAGCTGTACACGCTGGTCACCGCCGGCGCCGAGCCTCGACCATTCAGGGCTCGTAGAGGCCAGAGCCTCTTATCCAGTTGGGCGCATTCGCGAGGACCCCAATTTTCTGTACGCGGTCGTGCTGCTCGATTCCGTTCGGATTGAGGCTATGTGGCTCATTCGCAGCCGCGACTTCAACCGCCTTGCGTATCGAATCGTCGACAGCCGCAGAGAGATCCTCGAGTTCCGCGGCAGGCCCAGCGGCGACGACGCCTTCTCGACCTTTCGGATCGATCCCATGCAGATCGGGCCCACGGCTCATGACCTGCATCGAGGAATCACCGCACCCCCCGCGGTGGCTCGTCGAACTAACCGGACGCTGATTCTGTCTGCTCGTACGACCTGAGCACACGACCTTGGTCGGGTGCTTGGCGGACAAATTGGCAGGTGGGCCGTGGTGGAGTCGAACCACCTACCTCCGCGGTAAGGGGACTTGAGCGCTGCGCCTAACCCTCGCCTGATCTCGGGAACAGGGAGCGCTGCAGCCGGTTTTATGTGGTACCGCCCTAGACAGCCTCGCCCACGCGCGGAAGGACAGAGGACATCCGTTTTGCTACCCGGACGATGCCTACAATCCAGTCGTGGCCGACGATGATTCAAACGCTCGAGAGCAGTGGGAAGCAATCAACCTCGAGCTGATGCGAGAAGTCACGCGACTGGTCGACCGCAACCTACTCAGCGAATCGGAGAAAGACAAGATCTGGAGCGCCTTTCGATCCGCTGAGGAGAGAGCCTTTGCACAACTTTATCCGGGACGCACCTATAGCCAGCTTTCGACGTTAGAGCGGCTGCGGGCTGGCCTGCGTGCCCGCATGTGGTTGGCCACTGTTATCGAGGGCGCCGGAACTGAGCATAAGCGCAGCGTCGCGATCCGCCAGGCGATAGTCGACCTGGAGAAGAACATGGGCGTGTACGAGAAACCGACGCTCCTAGACGCCAGAGCACCGACAACCCACGCTTCCAGGCCGACTGACGGAGACCTCTCGGGCGAAGCCACGCAGGCGATCATCGATGCCATCGACCGCGAGTACTACGCGAAAGTTCACGATCTTGGTGAACAGCTTCGGGGCAAGGTCGTCCTCGACTCGGCCGCAGGTCATTCCGGCTATATGCTCAAATTCGCTGAAGGCGACTGGGTCGCGGTTTGGCTCGACCCGCTCTCAGCCCGCATGGACTTCCGGGTCGGCAAAGGTGATCCGCCGTCGACCGTGACAGAGCTGATGTCCAATCCTGCGGTCGCCGATGCCTCTAGACCGCTTGATGTTGATCGAATCTACGCGACCCAGCCGAATGACATCGCAAGCGAGGCGGCGAATACGCACCAGAAGCAGATCGAAGGGGTGGCGATTGGGAAGCAAGCCTTCAGCTTGTGCTTCCCAGACGGCATGGAATTGGAAGGGACCGTGTTCCCGAACGCGGCAGGTCACACCATGATGCGGGTGTTCTTGGAGCAGTGGTAACCGGAGGTCACAACTGGCCGTCGCGCCGGGACTCCGAATTGGCCCGAACGTGGTGGGCCGCCGTGGACTCGAACCACGTACCTCCGCGTTATCAGCACGGCGCTCTGCCAGTTGAGCTAGCGGCCCACATCTAGGAACCCTTGCGCCCGACCCAGCAAGCGAGTCTAGTGGGTCGCTCGATTCTACAAAGGCTCCAAGCGGGTGGCAGGGGCGGAAGGATTCGAACCCTCGGCCCTCGGTTTTGGAGACCGATGCTCTGACCAGACTGAGCTACGCCCCTATGCGCCTACGGAATTCTACCCAACCCCTTCCAGGCCACCGTTAGGATCGATTTCGTGGCCATCTTCCTCGCCAACGTTGGGGTCAACTCGGCCCACGCCGCCCGGTCGCCTCTGTTCGACGACGGCACTTTCGAGCTGCTCCCGATCCCAGAGCGACAACCATGGCGGCCGCCGATGCTGCGGCTCGCTGACATCAGCGACAAGACTCCATATGCGCCTTCAAGCTGGCAGACCCGCGCCGTCCACCTCGATCCGGATCTGGAAACGACGCAGCCGACATACGGCGACAACTGCCGCCGGGCCGGTCGAGCCTTCAGCCTGCGGCGTGCGAAAACTGGCGACCTGATCGCGTTTCTCGCCCGGCTCCAGCCGGCAGTCGGCTCAGCAAGGTTCTATCTGGTCGGATGCCTGGAGGTCGAAGACTTGCTGGACGACGTGAGCCAGGACCCCGGCCCAGGCTGGTGGGACGGCAACGCCCACGTCCGGCGTGCGCGTGCGACTGATTCGTGGGATGAGTTCTGGGTCTTCAAAGGGGCTCCGGCCAGCCGGCTGTTCAGGTACGCAATTTCTTTCGGACCAATGGAGACTCATCAAGTGTTCGGCTCCACAGTGCACTGGCGGCCGCTTCGCACTGAGCTTCAGACGATCGGCTCCTACACACGCGCCGTGCGACGCATCGAAGGCGCCGGAGAGGAATGGCTGCGCACGATCTGCCTGTCCTGATCGTCGGCGACGTCCACGGCGACATCGAACGCCTCTTCACCGCACTCAAGTCGTACCCGGCGGCCGAGTGGCGCACGATTTTCCTTGGCGACCTCGTCGACTATGGAACGTACGGCGTCGGAGCTCTGCGCTACGCACGAGATCGTCCCAACTCCGAGGTCCTGCTGGGCAATCACGAGGTCGCGATGCTCTGGGCGCTGCGCGATCCCGCGCGCGTCGGCTTCTGGATGAGCATCGGCGGCCAGCGCCACGACCTCGACGAACTGCGCAGGGACGACCTCCTTCAGCAATGGATTCGGGACCGACCCGCGTTGGTGAAGCTGGCCGACCGAACGCTGGCCCAGCACTGCGGCAACGACGCCTATCTCGACCTCGTCTCAGCCAATGAGTCAGACGTGATCGACGCAATCAACCGGCGCACCCGCGAGCTGCTCTCGAACGACAGCGAAGGCGTCCTGTGGCAGCTGCTCAGCAGCGCGAACATCTTCGAAACCCAGCCCGCCCGCCTCGAGCGCTGGCTCGAGGTGACGCAGAGCCGGCGCGTCGTCTTTGGACACAAGCCGCACCGAGGTTCGAAACCTGCCGTGTATCACGAAGGCAAGGCGATCAATTTCGACGGCGGCCTGTCCCGCTCGCATCGCCTCTTCCAGCATGGCGCGCCGATCACCGCGAGCGTCGCGCCGCTCGACCAGGACTAAGCGACCGCCGGCCGGCAGTCCTTGCACGGCCGGTAGCCCGCCGTGCGCGCCTCCACCTCATCGTGGAAGTAGACGAAGTTCTCCGCTCTCGCGCGCCGGCCGTGGTGGCAGGTCGGAAAGCAGAAC
>WNFB01000244.1_pt1 | contig 48073 bp, 41 predicted proteins | sample 5400501 | NCBI WGS metagenome assembly WNFB01 (sample SAMN13153341, study PRJNA577476) | soil metagenome | isolation source: 200 cm saprolite under Douglas fir tree site 2 hole 1 | place: USA:California | collected 2015-04-18 | reverse complement strand
GAGGTGAGGGCACTCAAACCATCTCCAGCAGTAATCACTCTAATATGCTCCCGTTGCAGGGTCATTTGGACGATTTTGCGAACGGTGGGACTATCATCCACGACCAGTACTGTCGGTACAGCCATCTTTAGATTGACCTCCTTCGTGGCTCCCCTGACCCAGATGATCTGTAAGGGCCACCTTCACTCTCAGGGACATTACTCCAATTTTGCATGATACCCAGGGGCGACGGCTGCATGATATCGCGTCCACGATGATACTGCGCGTTGCGCTGGGCACGATAGACCTGGTAATGTTGAATTTCCTGGTCAATTTCTGTCAGAAAGGCTTTCCAGGCAAAATTGAGGTTACGACCAGTATGTGAATTTCCTACCTCATCACGCAACAACTCGGCGAAAATCATGCGCAAGAAGGCGGCCAGGCCAAGTACTGCTTCCCAATAAAATTCCTCCAGTTGCTCACCTTTGACTAACTTATCCAGGGTCAGAATACTGGTACAATCAAGTTTCCCATTAGTAAACTCCGTCGTCTCCAAAATAGGATATTGTTGCGAGGATAGGAGCTGCAACTGTTGAGAAAAACGACGCTCTAAGTAGCGTACAACCTCCATATAGGGAACCTGTCCACGTCCCCGCAGGCTTTTCGCATAGATGCTGTGATGGGCGAGCAATCCATTGATACATTCAGAGAGGACATGTACCAGGCCAAGGAGATGTTGTTCAGGGTTAGAAGATTGTCGCTGTCGAGCTAATGTGGTCTCACATTTGATAATCAGATTTGACAGGTCTTGCTGTACCTCAGCCTCCAGGGCTGTATCGACTACCTCAATCAGACGAAGTTCAAGCAGACGGGTGATAATACGTGCAATACGGGCCTCTGGAGTCATCAACACCAGGGCGATGGCCTGGAGGGGCAGTTCACCATTTGAGAGGCAAAGGACCTCGATATATTCCTGGCTTAGCCCCAGGCTACGTACATCGTTGTTAACTTCTGGTAGCCAGCGTGCAACGGTTGTGCGAGTCAAGTGTGTCTCGACCTCTCCCCCCATCTCTTCCCACTCATCAGCCTGGCGCAAGGACTCCAGGAGAACCGAATCAATATCGAGTGGCTGCATCCTGTTTTCCATGGGCACTAACTGGCGGTGGAAGGCGAACCGCCCATCAACCCAGCGCATTGCATGACTGATGGATTGGGTGACAGCAAACTCTAAGCGGCGTTGCATCTCTGTAGCACTCATCCAATTGCGCTCAACCAGCATAGCGAGGGCGACCTGGATATTGCCGCCAGCATACTCACGTACAATCTGAGCTCGCGCAGAATCAAGTTTATTGACAAGACAGAGCATCATAAGCAAATCCGGCTGGGGCACGCCTTCTTCGCGCAATGCCACAATTTGACCTTTGCGAAGGCTGATAGTGAGGGTTTCTGGTCCTGAATGGACAAATAATGTACCCGTTTTCCCACTCAGCGCGAGCATTTTTAGGATGGATTGGAGGCCTAATGTTTGTAGGTCGCCATCCATAATGCGATCTTGCTGCTCCATTGTTCGTACAGTCCTTTCCCAGACAAGCGTGCGAGTCGTTATCAGACGCTCTCCATGCAGGCATACCTGCTTAAAAACAGAGAGTAGATGGTCCATGTCGAACGGCTATTCGACGTACCCTACCACGTTCCCCCGTAAATATGAGCGATTTAGACAGCATACACCAGATAACAGTGTACGTCAAAACGAGTTAGGTGAATATAATAAACTCATTAATATTTTATTAAAAATTTTGCATCTCCACATTGCCGCGAAATACATAGCCAATACCGGGTTCGGTCAAAATATAGCGTGGACGAGAAGGTTCCATTTCGACCTTGAGCCGCAGTTGCCGCACATAGACACGCAAATAGTCGGCTTCCTCGCCATATTCTGGTCCCCAAACCGCTCGTAATAATGAACGGTGCGTAAGTACCTTCCCTGCGTAGAGCATCAATTGTCGCAACAATTCAAACTCAGTTGGTGTTAAACGTACATCTTGCTCGCCAGCTCGTACCTGCCGCTTGACGACATTCATGAGCAGGTAGCCATCCTCGCTAGACAATATCTCTGGCTGCCCCAGCAGTTCGCCGTTGCCCATTTCTGCCGCGTTGGCTCGCCTCAGACAGGCTCGTACCCGTGCCTGTAGTTCATCATTGCTGAAGGGTTTGGTCAAGTAGTCATCAGCGCCGAGGTCTAGAGCCTGAACTTTTTGTTTCTCCTCGCTGAGTGCCGATAAGACAATGATGGGGATCTGTACTGATTGACGCAACTGTCTACAGACTTCCAGGCCATCAAACTCACCTGGTAGAAAAAGATCAAGCAAGATAAGATCTGGTTGATGCTGTCGAGCCATCTCTACTGCCTGTCTCCCATTGTCCGCCACCAGGACATCATAGCCGCTGATGGAGAGATTGCGACGCAATGCTCGTTGAATGGAAAGTTCATCATCAACGACCAGAATGCGTTTGCCTTTGACTTTCATAGCTGTTCCTCCATGGTATTGGGCGCGATAGATCGAGCCTCTACGTAGGCATGAACAGGTAAGGTAAATACAAAACAGGAGCCGTTATCCTCGCCCGGCACCGCATCCACACTGATGTGCCCCTGGTGAGCTTCAATAATCCCTCGACAGATCGCCAAACCCAGACCACTCCCGCGCCCATTGATGCCATGCACGGTCTTGAACATGTGCTGGCGTTCACTGACGGGTACGGCGCAGTTGTGATCGATGACCCGCACACGTAGATGGTGAATGGGTGTGTGCTGTATGTGCTGCGTACCTGCCACCTGGGCACCCGCTGCCTGGTCATCCACCCCCAGGACACCCACAAGGGGTGTCCCTACATCTTCGACTATATCCAGGGAGAGCAGTATCTCTGTGTCGCCTGAAGAGTGACGAACTGTATTCTCTACAAGATTATAGAAGACGCGTTCCAATTGTAGATGATCGGCATAGATGAGTGGTAGATTGGACTGGAAGGAGGTACGGATCGCTCGCCCGGCGAGTACCCGTTCGAGACGAATTAAGGCACCATGTACAACTTCGATGATGTCACACCATTCCTTCTCCAGCTCTAACGCCCCCATCTCGATGCGCGACATTTCGACAAGGGCATTGACCAGGACGGCGAGATGATCGGTTTCGGTGTCAATTTCCTGGAGAATTTCACGTTGTGTTGCTTCATCCCATGTAACACCAACCTGTAAAAGCCCGCTTACGGCGGCTTTGATGGCGGTCAGGGGCGTGCGCAATTCATGTGAGACAGAGGAAAGTAGGGCCGATTTGTTTTTCTCATCACGGACTTGCTCTGTAACATCGTGAACTTGCAAGACGTTGGCTATCTGTAAGCCTTGCTGGTTCTCGAGAGGATGGCGCGATAGCTGGTAGTGATAATCAGTTGAGGTAGTATCCTCACGCAAAGATGTACGAGAGAGGTATTTACCGGCCAGAAGCGACTCCACATCGAATAATGGCGCTTGAGAAGAGGGCGCAATGAATTGGGCCCCTACGGCACGAACAGGCTCTATAGCAAGGACACAGCGCAAATCCTGGGTTACCTGGCTGAAATCGCGCAAATATGCACGAACTTCTTTGGCGTTGCGTATGCGAGGGAGCAATTCCGCGAATATATCTTCCAGTGTGCTTTTTATGGGCATATCGATGTGCATACCAGAAAAGACTTGAGCCGCGGGATTCATGTAGATACAATACCCATTGAGATCAACGATAAACCAGGCGTCTTTTCCGTGGCCGGTGGTTTGTTTTAACTGTATGAAGAGGCGTCCCAGTTCGCTCAAGACCTGGACACGGGCTAAAGCCGCCTCAGCCGTTTGTGTAAGTAGCTCGATCCCCTGATTGGCTGGATGCAAGATGTCGTGTAAGTTACGCTCGCTCCGTGTCAGCAGATGCTCACTGATGAAATGCAGGAGACTGGTGAAACTGACGCCAAAGGTACGCTCAGTTTCGAGGCGCACCTGTGCCAGCATTTCTTGCTCATCACCGTTTTGCTGATATGTCCACTCCAGTTGTTCAATGGCCTGTTGAAAACGGCTGCGCTGATGTGCCGATTCGATGAGCATAGCATTGTGAATAGCAATAGTGGCCTGGCTGGCAAAAAGTGAAAGGATGTCGGCTTTGAGGGGCGTAAAGCCTCCCGGTTCGGGCGAGCATAACAGGAGTGCGCCATACACAGTGGTATCAGTCACCAGTGGGTAACTAAAAATGGAGCGTATACCCAGTTCTGTCGTGAAGATACGACTGAGGGGAAAGCGATCATCCGTTTCAATATCATTGGAGACACTGGGCTGATGGCGGCGTAAAGTAAAGCCGATAATGGCTTTCTCACTGGTGGCACCTTTTCTTGCTATTAGACCGCTGAGTATTTCTGGATCCAGGCCTGATTGCGCCTCCAGACGCAGTTTTCCTTCGCGTTGATCGAAGGTAACAATAGCAGATGCAACATTGAGAGCTTCAGCGATACCAACGACAATTTGATTGAGAATAGAAGAGAGGTCCATCTTTGAGGTCAAAGCACTGGAGACATCTTTGAGTGCCTGACGCTGGCGATCCTGTATTTCCGCGCTGCCCCCCACCTGGGCACTTTCGATGGCGGCAGCCAGGACGCGCACGACGGCACCAATCAGGCGTAGCAAGTTCTCGTCGGCATAGGCATCAAGTACGGAACTGCCCAGTTCAAGTGTTCCCAACACTCGCTCCCCCACAATGAGAGGTGCGATGAGCGTTGCGCGTAGCAGGACGTGCATCTGACATCCACTGAGGGCATCACCTGACGTGGCAGGAAGGCCATCTAATCCAGCAGGATAGTTCTGTACGAGAGTCACAGGAGAGCTCAATACCTGTTCTAGCTTTGAACCCTCTAAAGGATGTTGATGGTATTGTGCTGTCCATGCGGCCTGCATATTCCCTTCACGCTGGCAGACCGTGACACGAACCGCCTGGCGGTCATGACGCAATAACACAACGCCGAAAACATCAAAAGGGATGGCCGGCTCCAATTCAGCAGCCAGGCGGGTATAGTCAGCCTTTGCTCCACGCACACTAGAGACAATGCGTGCAACACGCTCGACGATAGTAGATTCTTTTAAAGTGGGCGTTTGTGTTCTCGCCTCCATCAATTCTCCCTATGGCGTGCGCAAAAGCCAGGTCTCAAGGCACCCTCTGCCTAAACAGTGACAGTATAACATATCTAAAATAAACACAACAACACATGGATGTACATTGTAGTACATTTTACATTCAAATGTCGCTGTAAATGACAAATGCACTTCAATAGCCTGAAGGTACTGCTATTTACCGTAAAGAGTATACCATATCAGAGAAAAGCGTAGTCAATACTAGAGAAAATATCCTACTATGAGCATGTTTATAGTATACGAATGTTAACTTTGTGCTACCTCCTTAGAAACTTTTACAGGATATCATTGAATTTCACCGTATATCAGCGTATTCAAAACTGATTCACGGGGTATACTAATGCTAGTCTTCTAACTGTCTTATAATTCTGGCCTTCTGGGGAGGTCGGAGGGACGGGTTGCTACGGCTATTATCGAATAGAGATACTCGCGAGAAACACAAAGGGAAAAAGGTGCATTCTCCTCTTTTGAAGGTCTACCTGTTGGGACAGTTCCGGTTAGAGCGTTTCACCGGCCATGAATGGCAGAGGGTGACTAACCCGCTATGGCAACATCGCAGTGTGCGTATGCTTCTTGCCTATCTATTGAGTAGCCCAGGGCGACGGCGTGGAAGAGAACAGGTGATAGAGGAACTCTGGCCCGACCTGGACGTGGAGAATGCCACGAACCGTTTGAACACCAGTGTCCATCAGATCCGGAAAAATTTAAATTATTTCTCGCTCGAACCGGAACTGGCACGTCCGGCTGCCTCTCGTCTTCTGCGACTTGAAGCCGATGTACTCATTCTTGGCGATGCCAGCGATATTTGGGTAGATGTAGACACATTTTCGGAATTAATTGCCAGAGCACAACTTGGGCGCGATAGCCATCCCCAGCCCCTTGGGCGCGATCAATCGGGCCCCTACGAACTGGCAGAAGAGTTACTTGAGAAGGCAGTTGCTCTCTATGGAGGGGACTTTCTACAGGGTGAACGGCACTTTGAATGGGTGCTTGCACGGCGTGAGGTACACCAGAGAAACTGGATCAGTTTGCTGCTCGAACTGGCCGATCGGCGTATGGCACATGAAAATTTTTCCGGTGCAATAGATGCGCTGAATACTCTTCTGATGACTGATCCTGCCAACGAGGCGGCGGTGCGTCGCCTGATGCTCTCACTTACCCGGCTTGATCGCCATAATGAAGCCTTAAATGTCTATCATCGCCTGGCCAAAGCACTGCAAGATAACTATGGCGTTGTGCCCTTATCCGAAACCCATGAACTATTTGAAGCAGCATGTAAGGGAGATATTTCGGGACACCCGCCAGGGGCACTTGATCATCCCCCGGATGCGCGGTCCCTACATCAAAGAAACACCTCTGCTGAGGTACAGATAGGTCGTAGTCATCAAAGTCCTCTGATTGGACGAACGGCAGAGCTTGAGAAGATGCGCCAGGTCATGTTTGTTACTGAACAGGGAGGAGAGCAACCTGCTCCTGGACATTTACCCGCAGGATATCCACCCACAGGGCACCCGCCCGCAGGGTACCCGCAAGGGGTACCCCTACATTTCTTACTGCTCAGGGGAGATACGGGCATAGGCAAGACACGGCTGGCCGAGGAATTGAGCCGCGAAGCCAATAAACGTGGCTGGTCGGTCGCCTGGAGCCGCTCATATGAGCAGGAAAGCGACATCCCTTACCGGTTATGGACGGAAATCTTACGAAAAGCTATCACTACAATGGATGAGGTAGAGTATGCACAATTGATCAATCTTGATTCCGCGGGCGCGATACATCGGGCCCCGATAGGCAGTAACGCTTATTACCTCAGTATGCTTTTGCCAGAGTTACAACAGAAATCGCCAGCCACACCTGGCGGCCACAAGGGCCGCCACTATATTTCGCAAGAGCAAGATGAGCAGAGATATAGTGACGATGCTCGCGTTCGTCAGGACAATTCACAGACCCTGATCCAGGAGCAACTGCATTTGTGGGAGGCAACCTGCCGCCTCCTGGCAACGATCAGCCACAAACGTCCTCTCCTGGTTGTTATGGATGATCTTCAGTGGGCAGATGATAGCAGCCTGGAATTGTTGGCGTATTTTACTCGCTATCTGCAAATCCAATCTGCGCAGCGCATTCTGCTTGTGGGAACCTGCCGGGATAGCGAATTGGCAGCATTCCATCCGCTACAAACACTCATCTCAGATCTCCAGCGCGAGCAGGCAATCACTACCATCAGTGTACAACCACTCAACCAGGCTCAGATCGGCGCACTTGTTGCCCCACTCCCCGATGCTATTGTACAGGATATTCAAACACAGGCAGCGGGTAATCCTTATTTCGCGGAGGAACTAGCACGCTATTCCTATTCAGCTTCCGCATTGGACACGACACATCACTCCCCTACGAATTTTGCCGAGCATGAGCAGTTGGACGTGATACATCTGGCCCCTATGCTGCCAGAAACGATTACTGTCGCACTTGATCGCCGCATGAGTAACTTGAGTGGTTCCTGCCAGCGTCTCCTGGGCAAAGCCGCTGTGTTGGGGGGCTCATTCGAGTTTAACCTGTTACGCTTGATGCAGTCCAACCAGACTACCGCTCTCGATGAAGATATCCTGATCGATCTGCTTGACGAGGCTCTACAAGCGGGGGTGCTGACAGAAGAGAGTACGGGCAGGCATATTGTGTACCATTTCTGGCATCCAATGATTGTCAGCCATCTCTATGCACAATTATCGGTCGCCCGGCGCACGCGGTTGCATCACCGAGCGGCGGAGGCATTGCGGCAATTGAACCTGGGGCGTGAGGAGGAAGTAGCGGCAGCTATCGTGCAGCATCTCCTCAAGGGCGGGGGAGATCCCCAACATATTGCCTTGTGTGCTGAGATGGCGGGAAATCGAGCCTATGCGCTCTCGGCCTATCCAGAGGCCCAGCATCACTACCAGATGACGATTGCCCAGAAAGCCCTGGTCACTACAGGGCGAGGACAAGCCGTCGCCCCTACTATGGCACGAAAGGATCAGCCCGCCAGAGGCGTCCATAGTAGGGACGACGGCTTGTCCTCGCCCTTACACCTGGCCCTTATCCACGAACGGTTGGGAGAATGTTTCATGGTACAGGGCAATTATGATGAGGCATACACCCACTATGAGCAGGTTCTGAAGATACGCAGCACGCTGCCATTTGTATCTGAAGCTGAGAGACAGCGAGAGGCGCAGATACAGGCCTTGCTCTGGTACGAAATGGGCCGCGCACGTGGACACGCAAGCAACTTTGCCGACGTTCAACAGTGCAATCAACGAGGTGAACAAGTTTTACGCGATGCAGGAGTGACATCGGGTGTCGCCTGGGCGTGCCTACGCCTGCAATACAGCAACAAATGCTACGACGAAGGGAATTATGACGAGGCGCGATCCGCTGCATTAGAGGGTGTGAAAATGTTTGAGGAGGATATTCAGCAGCGAGGAGCTAACCGCCCACCGGTAGATTTCTCACGCTCGACTCGCATAACGAGAACGATTGAGGGCGATCTGAGCGAACTTGGCAATATCTATGAGACCCTCGGCATCATCGCGGGAACAACGGGGCAGATAGCAGGGGCCTTGATGTATTTCAACACAGCGTTGGCTATTTTTGAAGAGCAGAACAGCTTGAGATCGATGGCAAATGCCTGTAATAATATTGGTACCGCGCTATTGCTGAAGACGGAACAGGTTTCAGCAGATGAGTATTTTCATTGTTCACTCAGCCTGGCCGAACGTGTTGGAGACCTCCCTCTGGTGTCAACTGTCTCTATCAATCTTGGAGATCTGGCCACCCTGGCAGGTAATCTGCTAGAGGCTGAAACATGGTACCGGCGCAGCCTGGAACTGGCAACACGGGTCAATATACGCTCTGATATGTGCCATGTCAACAGTGCTCTAGCCATAAACTTGCAAGATCAGGGAAAGCTTAGTGATGCCATCGAGGCATTACGCCGTGCATTAGCATTGGGGCGAGAGATCAAAAGTCCACCCATCACCGGCATAGCCCTGATTACGCTTGCCAACTTACGCATGACTATGGTAGAGGAGCAACAAGCGGCGAGTAATGTTGATGTCAAAGCTCCCATTTACTCCAATCGCCTGAAACGTATCCAGGCTACACTGCAACATGCGCTCGCGCTCAATGGTCTGCGAGCAGAAGAGATGGCTAAGGGCCAGCTAGCACAGGCAACTACCTATTTATGGCAAGGAGCACTGGAAGCAGCGGAAGAAATAGCTTTTCAGACAATGAAAGTCGTTGAGGAGCAGCAGCACTTTCAGCTTCTCTCACAGGCGCAGCGGCTACTGGGATGTATTCTCTCCACAGCGAAACGCTGCGGAGAGGCAGAACAGTACTTTCGGCAGGCTATACAAATAAGTCGAGATTATAATATGCGGCTGGAGCATGCACGTACCCTGTATTGTTATGGACAGGCCATGCTACTGCGAAACTGCCCGCCGGAGGTGGCATTTCAGCAAGCTTTGAGCTACCTGTATGAAGCTCAAGAGATATTTGCCGCCTGTCACGCGGTAATCGACCTGGAAAAGGTGAAACGTATACTATCTGGACATACTTCAGGTTGAAGTATGTCCAGAAGAAACTATTGTTCTCGCGATGAATAAATAAACGGATGGAGGGCATCCTCGTAGTCGAAAAGCTCTTCGGATTTGAAGAAGCGTTCAATCTCTACCCCGGCTGTCTCCAGCGAATCCGAAGCGTGTACAAGGTTTGCCTGAACACTCATGGCCAGTTCGCCGCGTATCGTTCCCGGTGCAGCTTCACGAGCTTTGGTGATACCACAGAGAAGGCGCACCGTGTTGACACAGTCCACTCCCTCCCAACAACAGGCGATGATAGGCGTGCTGCGCATAAAGGTCTTGATTTCCGCGAAGAAGTCACGTCCACGCAGGTGGCTATAGTGTTCATCCAGCAGTTCGTTGCTTAATGTCATCATTTTTATGCCAACCAGCTTCAGGCCTTTGCGCTCAAATTGCCTGATTACTTCACCGACCAGGTCTCTTTGAACTGCGTCAGGTTTGATAAGCACTAAAGTGCGTTCCATAGATACATTTAACCTCCCTATTTTTGCGGTGTTGCAGGAAGCTCTCTTGCTGCCGCAAGCAGCAAGAGAGCTTCCTGCAACACCCATGAAATGGCTGAGCCGCCGCAAGCAGCGACGGGTTCTGAATAGTTATCCTCTCTTTAACAATCAGTAAGTTTTTGGGAAAAGATAAGAAGCAGGGATACCCCACACCCTCTTTGCCAAACTTTTAAGTAGCCTCATATGAGGGATATTCCAGAAGCTTTGTAATGCCTGTATACAGATGTTACCATTTTGACATACGCGTCAATAACCAGTCAAGTGAACGTACCCCCGGCCAGAAGCCGGTGGCTTCTACGCAGTTGCCCGCGTGGGGAGCGTCCCGCCCCAAAGGTGTTGATATCCAAGATCCAGGATGACTTTCGCGGCGTTGGTATCCCTGTCGAGTTCGATCCCGCACTTGCAGGAATGCCAGCGATCCGATAATGCCTTCTTGACGATCGCGCCACATCCTGAGCATATTTGACTGGTGTACTTGGGGTTGACTTGTACCAGCGACCTACCGGCCCATGCTGCCTTGTAGGTACAATACTGGACAAAGGTACCCCAACCAGCATCACTCATCGATTTATTTAGCCCCGCTTTGGCTGATGCGCCATTTGGCAGATATTTCCCCTCTTCGTCTTGTTTGGGTTTCGGGCGCTTGATGAGGTTCGTTGTTTGTAGGTCTTCAAAGACGATGATCTGATAGCGATTGACCAGCTTCCGAGACTCCTTATGCAGGAAGTTCTGACGCTGGTTGCGTATTTTGCGGTGAGCCTTCGCCACGCGCTTCACGGCTCTGACTCTGCGATGGCTCCCGCGCTTTTTGCGAGACAGAGCCTCTTGCAACTTCTTGAGCTTTTTCTCGGACTTCCGATAGTGGCGCGGGGACTCGATGAATTCTCTATTTGATAAAGCAGCAAAGTGCGTTACTCCCAGGTCAATGCCCACATCCTCATAGCTCACCGGCAAGGCTTCCGGTTTGCCGATTTCGCAGGTAAAGATACAGTACCAGTGCTCACCCTCTCGTTTGATCGTGAGTGTCTTGATTGTCCCTTCGATCTTGCGATGCAGTTTGATCTTGACGGTGCCAATCTTTGAGAGGCGAAGCTGCCCTTTTTTACTGTCCGGGTCGCTCTCCACTTTCCAGCCCGCGCTGTCCGGGTACGTGAAACTGTCATAGCGACTCTTCCCCTGAAATCTGGGATAGCCCGGCTTCTCCCCGTTCTTTACCCGGCGAAAGTAGGCTTTGAACGCTTTATCCAGACGAAACAAGACATTCTGCAAAACATGAGAAGCAATCTCCTGGTACTCTTGCCGGATCACTTCTTTGATCTCGACTAAATCCCGTTTTTGCTCATAGACGTTGGTTGACTTGCCTGCATACTTGTAGGCGTCTTTGCGTTCGGAGAGCGCGGCATTGTAAAGTTCTCTGCACCGGTCCAAGACCCATTGCAGTTTCTTTGCTGTCGCTTTGTTCGCAGAGATGCGATATTTGTAGGCTTTGATACTCATGGTTGCCGCTTTCCTTCTTGGGAGAACGAGCGAGATTGCCTGTTCCCCATCTTTTCATATCTCTTCTTTTACACCTCTAGCAAAACGGTCAGACCTTCCTCTTCATGAGAGGCAGCAAGGTGGGATGACGCGCTCTCCTGGATGCGTGCCAGCCATGTTCTGACATCGCGTAACGAGTAGTTGGTGCGGTGCGCAAGCTGGGACGGCGTATACTGGGGGTTCTCTGCCAGCAAGGCCCGTAACCGTTGCTCAATCTTGCTCGTCTTCTTTGGCGCTGGGGGTGCTCCGTGTTCCTTGCGGTAAATCTGGGCGGTATTGGTTGGGCACCCCACGATAGCCGCGAGCTGCCTGGGGGTCAATGTTGGGTCCTTCTCAAGCAGCGTAAACACCCGCTCGCGTATCTCGGGGGCGTGCTTCGCTTTGGGAGGCTCGGCGTCCTGGCTCGGCGCATGTCTCGGTGCAGTCGGTTGGGGTGGCTTCTGGGGCTGGTCAGATTGTGCAGGCGCTAGGGCTGCCATATCACGCATGGGGATAGCGGTGACATCAATGGTCATGGCCGCAAACTTGATGAGCGCGGCCTGCACCTGGGGGGTGTGGCCGACATGCTCACTTTGGCGCTCGTTGAACTGGACGCGGTGCTGGCTACCATCCGGTAAGATCACGATCGCCTTCCCGCTTGGGTAAGCCTGGATCGCTTTCCTGGTCTGGGCGGTTGCTCCCTGGATGTATTGACAATAGCGGGTAAGATCAACGTCAAGCGTCTGACGCATGAGCACCTTGACGCCTGCCTGTCTGATCGCGCTCTTGGCGACCTCGCTAATACTCTGTGTATACAGGAACGGCGTGAGTCCCTGCTTGCGGCCCCTGCTTGCCAGCTTGTGAAACGCATCGGCAAGCGCCTTGCGGATATCCTTAGACAAGTACGTCACAGCTTCCTGGGGGAGCCAGCAGGCCGCCTCGTCCAGATGAATAACACATGGGACGCGGTCCTGGGGAGCCTGGGCATTGGTCGAGGTGAAAAGCTCGTGAATAAGTTGGCACATGGCCAGGGCTGCGGCCTCGTCTGTGTCCCAGCTTTGCACGTCAAGTATCACCTGCAAGCCTTTGTGGAGGATGTCATAGCCGCTCGGGCAACGGCTCGCCGTGGCGATCACTCCATGAGGGAGCAGGTTGACCAGGCTGTGCTGCTCGCGCTCGGTGTCCAGAATGATCTGAGGGAGGAGGAATCGACCTAACTGCTCGACCAGCAAGGCGACCAGGTTCGATTTTCCTGAACCTTTCACGCCAAATGCAATCAAGCCTTCTGCGGTCAGCAGGTCAACATCTGGCTGAAAGGTCGGGGCCAGGCGGAGCGCCTTACTCAGATCGCTGGCCATGGCCAGGCTAGAGCGAGGCTTTGGTTGAGGGGTCTGTGTGGTCGCGGTGTTATGTTCTGCCATTGTGCAAGATCTCCTTTCGCTTGACTGATCGCTCTCCTGCCGCTATGCTTGCGGAGTGGAGAGGCTAGAACATACTTTAGTGGCTAGTACACGGAGGCATAAATATCTCCACGACCAAGCCACCATTGTGTCTGTTCACCATTTCAGCATGATCGTCGCTTTCTATCGTGGACTTTTTTCAGCCTCAATGTACTAAGTACAATCAGATAACTTCTTGAGTATGTGAGCCGATCATCGATCAGTATACATCTTTCAATCTTTATCTGATTGTACTTAGTTTGCACATGACGTGTTCGGTGTATTGTGTCTCTATACAGGTCATTATAACATATGTTCTAAATTAAGAGGCAGGATCGAGCCATTTTTATTCCTACTTGAAAGATGAGGGGATGTAACCAGTCAACTCAACATAGCCTTCACCCTGCACTGCTTTGCCCGCGCTCCGCCCCTGGATGTTTACTGCACCCTCCCAGTAGGTATTGCCTGTGGACTGGTAGACGACCAGTTCCTGGTTCTTTAACTCAGGAATAAGGATCAGCGATGCCTGCAATTGGGGATCGTTGATCTCAAGGTGCCAGCCAGATGGGTAGGTCGCCCCGGTGGTTGGGCTTGTCCAATGGTTGAGCACAGCGACATGGAGCGCAGTCGCAGGAAGCAGGTGATCACCGACGTTGGGATCGATATAGCCAATATAGGTGGAGATAGTTTTGCCTGTGGCATCACGAATCAGGTAGAGCATCATCTCGGTGTTGTTGTTGAGCTGGATGCTGAACCAGTCCCAGCCGCCGCCGCCAAGTGTCAGGAAGTTTCCCCACTGATGGTCCATCCACGCCTCTCCGGTGACTTGCAAGGGTTGGTTATGGTCGATGAGCGTGCCTGATAAGACCATGCGCGTTCGTGAATAGTAGTAGGAGAAGCCGCCAAGGCCGTAGGTTATCAGACCATTGCCGTTGTGCAGAGTGGGCGGCTTGAGACCAAGCAGGTTAATGTGCATGTTGTAGTTCGCCATTTCCGCCGACAGGTGATCCAGCCCATTGAGGCCCTGCACCGACCAATCACCAATAGAGACGTTGATACCACTCGTCGATTTGCCATTCGTTACTACACCTGGCTCTATCAAGCGACGCTGGTCAAAGTGAAATTCGCCGCGTGTAATATCGCTGATGGCGAAGTGCGCGGCATAGACCGGTGGCAGGTCACTGCGCAAGGCCTGGAAAAAGACCAGTTCAAAGCCATAATGATGCGGCCTGCCATCAGGAGTTACAGCGTTGATGTGTCCAGTGTAGTACCACCATTCGGTCAGGTCATTATGATTGCCCTCGTCCTGTGGAAAATGCACAGGTAGCAAGGTGGTAGTTTGAGGCGTGCTTTTCACCACCGGCAATTGCGCATCCGTACTGACTATTCCTGGGACGCCGCAAGAAGCCAGGGCGAGTGACAATATGAGCAATAGGATGGTCTGGTATTTATATATTTTTTTCATCGCGTGCCTCCAATACCTGCATCAGACAGTCTTTTCTGGGCCGCATCTTGTGTCGTGATCGATGCCTGTTCATTCTCAGACAGATAGTTCGCAAGGGCTGGAGGATGGCGTTGTACTCCGGCGAATGGCAGCCACCAGTTCAGATTGCCGAGCAGGCGCATGGTGGAAGGCACCAGCAGTCCACGTACCAGCGTGGCGTCGATGACAACGGCGAGGGCCATACCAAGGCCAAGGGCCTTGACGAGGATCATATCGGCGGTGGCAAAACAGGAACTGACGACGATGACGATTACTGCCGCGCTGGTGATAATGCCGCCGCTGCGCTGCAAGCCCAGGGCCACAGCACGAGTGTTATCGCCAGTCTGCCAGAAAGCCTCCTGTACGCGCGAGAGCAGGAACACCTCGTAGTCCATGGAGAGTCCAAACAGGGAGCAGAAAAGGAGAATTGGGCCGGAAGCTTCTACGAAGCCGAGCGGCGTGAAGCCGAGCAGCTGGTGCAAAAAGCCGTTCTGGAAGATCACCACCAGTGCGCCATAGCTGGCAAGGATGGAGAGTGTATTCATCAAGATGGCTTTCAATGGCAAAACCAGAGAACGGAAGAGCAGCAAGAGCACGATATAGGTGGTACTAGCAACAATCAATATAGCTATAGGAAAGTCCGTGTAAAGGGAGGTAACGTAGTCCATATCGCCTGCTGTGCTGCCATCAACCAGGGCGGTGATACCGTTGCCTGGACGGGTATTGCGAATTGTCTGCACCAGGGCTTGAGAATGCTGATCGAGCATCCCATATTTACTGATGACAAGCACCAAGGTGGTATTTCCTGCCACCGACGATTTGACAAATGTCGATAGGTAGGGATCAGCGATCAACTGCGGATGACTGTAGAGCAGTTGGTATTGCGCCAGGGTAAAGCGTGGGTCGGCACTGACGATGCTGTCCACCCGCGCAACACGAGGGTCGGCCTGAATGCGCCGGACGTAGTCGTAGAGCTTACGCACATTAGCGGGTGTTAAAACGTCTCCCTGCATCTGCACTGCCATGACAATGGGTGTGGTCTCACGGTCATTAAAGCGTTGAGCCAGCAGGTCAAAGGCGGCGCGCGACGGCACATCGGGCGGGAGAATGGAGGCGTCGGGTGCTGAAAACCGCACGCCCAGGAAGGGCAGCCCCAGGGTTACGAGCAAGAGAAAGACGGGGACAAACACCTGTACTGGATAACGCATGACGATATGAGAAAGCCGGTACCAGAAGCCCTGATGTTCTATGCTCGAACTCACAAGAGCCACCCCTAAGGATCGCCGGAATTTCGGGAGCCGGACGGGGAGGGCATTGATCCTGGTGCCGATGATAGCAAGTGCTGCGGGTAAGAGGGTGATGGCGGCAAGAACTGCCAGCACAACCACCAGTACGCCGCCCATACCCACTGAACGCAGCATATTGATGCGGAAGAAAATGAGACCTGCCAGGCCAATCGAGACGGTGAGGCCGGAGAAGGTTACGGCGCGCCCCGCTGTGGCAACAGTGATGGCAACGGCCTCCTCGACACCGCGCCCACGGGCCAGCTCTTCGCGGAAGCGGCTGACCATGAAGAGTGAGTAGTCTACACCGAGGCCGAGGCCAAAGAGAGTGGTGATATTGAGCACAAAAATGGAGAGGGTGGTGATATTCCCCAGGCCAAAGATCAGTGCCAGCGATACTACAACAGCCCCTCCTCCAACCAGAGCAGGAAGGATAGCAGCTACTACCGAGCGAAAGACCAGCAGCAGAGCGATGATGGCGAAGGGAATAGCCAGAAATTCCGCACGGCGCAGATCGCGCTCGCTGACGGACTGGATGTCTTCATAAAAGACAGGGCCACCACCAATACTGGTCTTCAGATGGGGAACCGGCTGCAAGAGATGCTCCAGTTCAGGCAAGAGCCTGGTCGCGCTATCGGGATCGGGTTTAAAGAGTACATTGACATAGGCTGCATGGCGATCCAACGAGATTTGCCGTGGATTATCGGTGAAGCTGACGACGCCGGAGACTTGTGACCAGCCACGTACTCTTGCCAGTGCCTCTCGTGTCTCCAGTATAAATTGTGGGCTATCCGCGGTATCGTTCTGACTGGTGAAGATCACCTGTACGATGGTCAGGTTGAGATGCAGTTTTTGCACCAGCAGGTTTAATGCCCGTTCCGATTCGGCATCGGGGCTGACGAATCCGCCGGGATGCAGTACCTGGCTGGCCTGCGGAGCAAATGGTAACGAGACCGCGATGGCAACCATCCACAAGCCCACAATCAACCAGCGAAAGCGGGTGGCTATTCTGCCCAGATGGTAGAACATATCAGTGCCTTCCTATAAACACAGGACTTCGCAAAAGTCACCCTTGAGTTCACATCAGCTCGCAAGCGAGCCTCTTCTGGAAACAATGGGTTGCGGTTTGTGTGCGCTTTCAGCGCACACAAACCGCAACCCATTGTTTCCAGAAGCGAGCGCCGCAGGCGCAAAGCCCCTTTTGCGAAGCCCTGTCTACAAACATGATTCATCTTTCTCTCGACTCATGCAGCTTATTGTTGTATGATGTTGTTACCCCTACATAATAGTAGTAGTCCTCCATAGCTCAAGAGTCAAGAGGCTCAAGGCGATGGGTCTACGTCCTTCCGGGTGAAATGTGATGCAAGGGCGTAGGGGCCCGATTTATCGCGCCCAAGGATGGGGGTGGGGGAGTGCGTGCCCTTCCCCGACCCCTTGGGCGCGATAAATCGGGCCCCTACGCCTTACCCGCAAGGATGGAGGCTCAAGGCGATTGTATTATAAGGAGTAAATAAGGTGTTTTATGGCAAAACAAGCATCAGACAAGCACGAGCGGAGCAGGGCTCCGTCGGAGCATGTACCAATTAAAGTGATTACGGTCAACCGGCAGGCGTATCATGATTACTTTGTCGAGCGAACAATTGAGGCCGGTATTGCGTTGATGGGAACCGAGATTAAATCTATTCGCGATGGGAAGGTCAACTTGCGCGGTGCTTATGCGATGGCCCGCAATGGCGAGTTGTGGTTGGAGAATGCCCATATCGCAGTCTATGAACATGGCAATCGCTACAATCATGAGCCGATGCGCAACCGCAAGTTGCTGCTCCACCGACGCGAGATCAGCCAGTTGCTGAGCAAGATGGACACCAAGGGATTGACGTTGATCCCTCTCAAGCTCTACCTGAAGGGTGGAAAGGCAAAAATCGAGTTGGGCCTCTGCCGTGGTAAGAAGCTTTACGATAAACGCGATGCCATCGCTGAGCGAGATGCGAAACGTGATATTGAGCGAGCAATACGCACAAGATGAGTTAAATTCCCTCAAATATAGGCGAGCCTTTTTTCCTGGCGGAAGAGCATAAGTAAGGAGATCAGGGCTATGAAGGCTAACAACGCGGTCAGAGAGACCAGGCCGTCGAAGCCCCAGGCCCGTGCGAAAATGCCGCCAAAGCCGTTGCCGAGCAACTGGCCCACGCCCAGGAATATTGAATAGAGTCCCATCAGGAGGCCTCGATCTTTGGCGGCCTCCTCTGAAATATCGGCGAGATAGGCCAGGGCGGCAGGGGCAAAACCGCTTTCGCCGAAGATGCCAATCATCAAGAGGGGAATCAAGAACAGCAGTAATAGATCGTGACCAAGACCACGATGGTTGATACAGACCAGGGCTATGCAGGAGAGATAGACACCTGTTATCGAGACCAGCATGAGTCGTAAACGGGAGACGCGGTTGAGAAAGAAGGCCCAGAAGAGCAGGCATAGCCCGAAGAAGAGTACAAAGCCTCCCAGTACCAGGCTCAACATGTGACCACCTCCTGGGCCGCTCATACTTCCCATCAAGAGTTGATCTGCCTTATGGCCGGATTTCGCAAAGATAAAGGTGAGTTGAGGGCCGAACCAGACACCGACCAGGGCGTTGATGCATATCCAGGCTGGCATAAAGATGAACAGGCGAGGAGTACACAGGATGCTCCAATAGCGAATGGCAATTACTTTCAGGTGGCTCTGATCTATTACTTGTTTGACCAGAGGAGCCAGAGCCATGCAGAGTGCTACAGCCAGGTCGCATATCGCGAGCAAGATAAATGCGAACCGACCGAAACGATCCCAGGCTATGCCACCAAAGACGATCCCAATGGCTATACCACCACTGGTGACAAGTTCGAAAAGACTCATGACGCGCATTCGACGCGATTGATCCTGGGAAGTGAAATCGGCGAGGTAGCCAAGCACAGCCGGAGTGGTTATGGCAGAGGATGTGCCAGAAATCAGGCGTAAAGCCAGGAAGTATGGCAAGGGGTTTATGAGAGGGACAAAGGGGATCAGTGCAACTTCAATGAGTCCCACGAGAGGCCCAGTAATCATGAATTTGCGGCGTCCCCAGCGATCACTGAGGGCACCCATGAAGGGGGCAAGAGTCAATTCTGTGGCGAAGTAGACCACGGAGAGAAAACCTACCTGGAGGCTGGTGATAAATTGGCCTGTGGAGCTGGCTATTTGTGCGAGGAAGAGTCCATATATGATGGTTCCTGCCCCACCATTGGCTCGTAAAATGCATGTTCCGATGAGGAGAGGCGTGACCGATCGCCGAGCCATGTCAGGTTCTCTTACTCTCTAGCTGTCCAGAATCGATATGATTGTTCTGTGCTTTTAAGCGTTTACGTAATGTTACTAAGGCTATGATACTTCCAGTTAGAATGAGTATCACGGCTAAGAGTACGAGTAATAGCAACATGAGCCGCATTGTGCTACTATCTATTGTGCTTAGTGCCACAACTGCCAGGGCCAGGACTAGCATAATGATCTCTCCCCATTTTCTTTACATGATATCAAGACGGCAAAGGAGGAGAGAAGGTAACGTGTATAGGCCTTTCAGAAGCATTCGGCATCATCCCTGCAAGTTGTGTTTCTCCCGGTCGGTTGGGATGAGGGAGAAGATGAGCGTATTGCGGAAGGTGCCGTCTGGCGCGGCCATGTGGTTGCGCAACCGCGCTTCCTGGACGAAGCCGAGACGCCTCGGGATGGCGGCACTGCGCACGTTGCGTTCATCGCAACGAATCTCGACACGAGTGGCCGCGAGTGATGTGAAGGCGTAGTCCGTCAGGAGTTGGACAGCCTCGGTCATGTAGCCATGCCCTAGGGCGGAGGTACGTAACCAGTAGCCGATCTCGAAGTAGCGGAGTTCCCAGTTGCGAATATGAAGCCCCGTGCCGCCAAGGTAAAGTCCGCTAGCTCTTTCCCAAATGCCGAGCACCATGTTTTCTCGCAGCAGCCAATCCGCTTCCTGGTGAATAATCCAGTCCAGGCTCTCCTCAACGGTCTGATGAGCGTCAGCGAAGGGGAGCCAGGGGCGGATGTGTTCGCGTGACTCTGCTACTGCCTCGAAGAGGGCCTGCGCGTCACTCTGGTGATAAGGCCGCACGATGACACGTTCGCCGTGGAGTTCTTCGAACAATGGAACCAGGGTACGATACTCGGTTGTGCTCATAATTGCTCACCCTTTACTTTACACGTTTAGCGACTGGGTGCTCAGTTCCACCCCTGCGCGTAACTCTTTCTCGTAGCTATCATATTGTCGAGTTGCGTGCATGCCAACGCGCTCATAGAGGCGGGTTGCACCGGTCAGGTTTTGTGAATCGACGCCCAGACCGACCCTGCGCGTGCCACGCTTATAAAATTCTCCAAAGGAATGATAGAGTAAAGCTATTCCCAATCCCTGGCGTCTCCAGGGGCGGCGAACGGCCAGGTCGTCAACCCAACCAATGTCTTCGGTCTGGTACTCACACAATGATACACCAGCAATCTCATTGCCGTCCCAGGCGAGAAACCACAATGAAGGGTCGAAGTCTTCTCGCTCTATCATCCAGTGTTTCCACAGTGAAAAATTTCCCGGCAAGTGGCCCCAGTGATCTCTGAAGGCTTCCTCAACGGCATTGAAGACAAGGACTTCATCCTGATCGAGCACAAAGGGGCGTATAACGATACCTTCAGACCAGCACGGTGTTGGAGGTGCTTCTTGCATCTCAATTTCCATGCGCCAGTTATGGCGCATCAGTATATAACCTTCCCGCTCAAGACGGTGTTTTCCCGCTTGATCGATGCTGTCAACTCCACTATTCAATGTTATGCGCGTGTGTGATGGCACCTCAGCTATAAGTTGCCGGGCGCGTTCCTCTGCGATTTGGAATAGAACCCTGCCAATACTCAGACCGGTATAGTCTGGATGGACTGTGGGGTGTGTATGAAAGCGCACATAGTCTTCTCTATACCAGAGAGAGGCGGCACCTACAATACGCTCTTCCGGTGAGATTACGACCCAGTTGTCGGTTGCCATATCATGGCCAGGAGCTTGCCAGTCGCTGAGCAGGTCATCCAGTGTGTAGCCTGGCTCCGGTGCGCCATACAGCGCAATATCACTGGCGGTTATCATGTCGAAAACGGCTGGAGCGTCGTCCATCACCGCTGGACGTACTGAAAAGCCTTCTGGAAGTGTAGATATCATCATTCTATCCCTAATTTGGAGTAACTATTCAGGACGCCTTGCCGCCTGCGGCGAGGCGTCCTGAATAGTTACAAACTTGTTACTTTACACTGCATAGGTAGTCTTCCTTCACTTGTAGTTCCTCGCCAGCGCGCAGCTCCTTCTCGTAGATGTCGTACTGCCGCGCAATGTAGATGCCTGTCCTCGGCTGGTGTTGTGCGAACCCAACCAATTTCTGGGCATCGACAAGTAGGTCGAGTCGAGCCTTTCCCGGTGAGTTGGACCCATCAATGGACTCGTCAGCATCGATCATCATGCGCCAGAAATGTCGTACAGCCGTGTATCCTTCTTGTTCAAGCAGGTCTTTTGCTGCCTGGTTGACATTACTGACGGCACTATCTAGAGTAACACGCACATCAGATGGGGCTTTTCTGACGAGCGCACGTGCCCGCTCTTCTGAGAGACGCAGCAAGAGTGTGCCGATACCGCGGCCAAGGTACTCAGGATGTACTCGTATTCTCATACTGATCTGCACGTAATCATAACACCACACGTCTGCATAGCCGACAAGTTGCCCTTTATTCGTGACGATAACCCAGGCATCGGTATCCAGACTGAAGCCCGGCCTTCGCCAATCCGCCAGGAGTTCCTCCTCAGTATAGTCCGACATGCCGTCTTCGACCATGTCGCACGCGACAAGCAACCTGGTTACTGTTTCAAGGTCACTCAACCTGGGAACACGTGCCATCAGGTTTTGTAGCAATATAGCCATGGATAGCTTCTCCATTCTTGTGTAGGAGCATCACGGTATAAGCCAGGCATGGCAGAGGCAAGCACTGCCACTACTATACACGATAGGGTCCGTCGTGTGTGTATAGTAGTGATGCCCCTCCTGCTCCCCTTGCCCGCAAGCAATGCGCGCGCTATGATAGTTTATACCGTGACCGACTGCGTACTCAGTTCTTCACCGGCACGCAGTTCTTTTTCGTATGTATCGTGTTGCAGGGCAACATGCATTCCGGCTCGCTCATAGAGCCGCGTTGCCCCGGTTAGGTTTTGTGCATCAACGCCCAATCCGACATTGACGATGCCGCGTCGATAGAACTCAGCGAACGAGTGCAGCAGCAAAGCCATTCCCAGCCCCTTACGACGCCAGGGACGCAGCACAGCTAACTGATTAACCCAGCCCAATTGCAAGTCTTTTTCGTACCGGCACAAAGAGCCTCCGGCAAGCTTTTCGCCGTCAAAGGCGAGAAACCACAAGCTGGGGTCAAAGCTGTCTGGATTGAATACCCAGTGTGCCCAGCGCTCGAACGTTGAAGGCAGATGGCCCCAGTGATCTCTGAAGGCTTCCTCCATCAGCTCGAAGACAGCGTGTTCTTCTTTTCCAGCACTAAAGGTGCGGACGATCAGTCCAGCAGGCCATTCCACCTGCTGTGGAGCTTGATCCATATCAATCTGCATGCGCCAGTGACTGCGTATGTACTGATATCCCTCTCGCAGAAAAAGCTGTGCGCTGCCTTTGTCATTACGGCTGACCCAGCTGCCCACAGTCACGCGAGCATGGGGAACTGCTTCTGGAATGTGTTGCTTTGCTCGCGCCTCTGTCAATTGTAGCAAGTGCTCCTCGATGCCCTGACCCCGGTAATCGGGATGCACGCGGATGAATGAGTATATTTTCACATGCTCTCTGTGTCCCATATCCGCGACGCCGACCATCTGACCTTCGGGCGTGCATACACACAAGGCATCGGTCGCCAGGTTGAAGTCGGGTTCTTGCCAGGCAAGCTCAAAATCCTCGATGGTGTGATCGGGCATGCCATCATCCGCCATATCACAGGCATGAACCAGTTCGTAAGCAGCTTTCACGTCGTCCAGCGTAGGTGTGCGGACGAGAAAGCCCCTACCCAGTACAGGTATTGTTGTCATTGTATTTATCCGTTTCTCTTTAACTTACCGGTTCTCTTGGCATACCTCTCGGCGATACCAAAGATGTAGATGCTGAGCGGTATGCTGACGATACCGGTAATGATCAGTGGCCACGTGTAGTTCCATACCTCCGCCGACCAGATGACCTGGTTTCGCAGTATCCCGGCACGCAGCCCCTCTAGCACGTAGGTCGCGGGCGAAATACGTGCTAATGGCTGCATCCACGCTGGCAAAACCTCCACCGGATAGTAGACGCCCGACACGAGCAGTATGACCGCTCGCACGATGAATGACATCTGCATGCCCTTCTCTGTATAGAGTAGTGGCAGTATGGCGGTACCAATACCAAAGCCGATAAATGAGATGCTGCCTATTAACAACATAAAAATGGTTGTCAGGTAGTTCGCATGGCTGAGATCGAGGTGGAAGAATGCTCCTACCACCAGCAACTGGATAATAGTGAAAAGCAATCCATGCACCACCGCATAGGTACAACAGCCGATCATGTGGGTAAAGCGCGAGATGGGTGCCATAAAGGTATACTCAATCGTGCCTTCCCAGCGTTCCATGTTAATGATATCGGTCACGCCATCAAAGGTGACGCTCAGGTATGACCAGACCGAGGTTCCAATCAACAGGTAGAGAATGAGAAAGTTCGTGTTGATCTTAGCACCGGTAATCAACTGCGCACTGGCACCAATAAAGGTGACCGACATGGCGTTGACTATGTTGTAAACCAGCCAGACCAGCTCCCAGCCCCAATAACGCCTGGTCAGGTTCCAGTTGCGTTCAAAGAAGGCGTAGGTCGCACGTCCCTGGTGTAAAAGTGAAGACATTGCTGTATTACTCCCTGTTTATTCTTCGTCGTCTTCTCGTTGTGCCTCGAAGGCTTCGAAGGCTTTTTCCCAACTTCCGTAGCGGGTGATATCGTCCTCGGTGATCAGATGGGCGGCGGTATAGTGCATGAAGACCTCGTGCATGGTGACAGGCTCCTCACGCCCCATCAGTTCAGCGACCGTGCGCTTGAGTTGCATGGCGTCTCCCAGAGCCACAATACGTCCCTGGTCGATGATGGCAACCCGGTCACACAACGCCTCTGCCTCGTCCATATCATGGGTGGTGATCAGGATGGTCGCATTGTGTTCATCACGCAACTCTCTGACAAAGGTTTGCACATCGATCTTGGAACGAGGATCAAGCCCTGTTGTCGGCTCGTCCAGCAGCAGCACGATGGGTGCAGTGAGAAAGGCTCTCGCAATGGCGACCTTCTGCTGCATTCCTCGCGACATGTTCTCCAACGGTGCCCCGATACGATCGGGTTTGATACCCAAACGTCCAAGGATGCTGCGAATCTTTGCGCGTGCTTCATTGGTAGGCATGTTATAGAGCCGCGCCGCATAGATGAGATTTTCCATGGGCGACAGCTTCTTGAAGAACGAGGCCTCTACGCTGACGCGGTTGATGAGCCGCTGCACGGTGCGCTCGTCCTTCTCGACATCGTAGCCAAAGATGCTCACATGACCGGTATCCGGTATGAGCAGCGTCGAGAGGATACGGATCAGGGTCGATTTGCCAGAACCATTGGAGCCAAGGATGCCAACGATCTCACGACGCTTGATGGTCATGGTGACGTTATCGACGGCACGCACTTCGCGCTTCTCTTCCTTCTGACCTTCTTTTTTCTTACGCCAGCTCCATAAGGGACGGGATTTCTTGAATATTTTGGTAACGCCATCAATGACGACCGCGTCTTTTGTTTCGTCGATGGCAATAGTCACTATTGGTTCTATTGTATCTACATGTATAGCCACAGGCTTTATATCCTCCTTTGTATATGAATTCCAAAATGGAACTTGCAATGTGGTAAATAGACGACAAAAAACCGTGGGACTGAATGTTTCTGCCAGTGCCCACGGTTGAAGGGTCTCTTTTGCTGTGACCTACTCACTGTGAAGTAGGTGGAGATCCCCTGGAGATGGGCACACTGCTACCATCGACGACGGCGAAGAAACGAGAGCTGGTAGCTCCCATTCCGCCACAGATGGGCAACAGCACCAGGCCGATGGGCATAGCAAGGCTATAGTTGGTTTCGGCGATTTTATCGCGCAGCCGTGTCATGCGAAGCCACTGTGTTCGAGTTGCCATGCTCGCCATCTCCTTCCGTGAGATTTTTGGGTGTATTCCCTGCGCCTTTATGAATGGCACAGGTTTTAAGACAATTTCAGGGATTGCGCTTGCAATCCCACTGCACAGAGTATACGGGATTGTTTAGCTTTTTGTCAAGGGCAAATTGGCCACTTAACAAGATTTTTACACAGGTTCGTTTTTTTCTTCTCGGACAAGTGAGTATCCTCTCAGTTAAAAAGACGATAGTGACAGAGTTTTTTGGTGTACTAATATCTGGTGTAAAAGTGTGTGGTGCTGCCAGGTTTTGATGCCTGCGGCATCAAAACCTGGCAGCACCACACACTTTTACAAAACCAATCTATTTGTTCAATTCTTTGAGGCGGCCATGTTGAATCGCCTGTGCCAGAGCAATGTGAGACTTGATCGCCTCTTCTGGAGTTGCTTTGCTTTTTTCAAGGACGGTCATGCGCACAAGGGTGAGATAGTCATTTTGCTGCGGATAGACCGCGGTGACGTAGCCACGCCCCAGGTGCTTATCATTGAAAGTTGCCACCACAAACCGCCTGCCATCAGGGGCGATAACGGTGTGGCGTGCCAGGTCGAGTGTTTGTAAGTGCATGGGCAATGCATTGGGAATTTCAACGGCCCGGATCTGTGATGTGGATGTAGTGGTTAGTTGATCACTGCTGTTTGTCGTGTCATTTTTTACCATCAAGTCCTCCAGGGAACATACATTTCTTTTCAGTATAATGGGCCTGGCATCATCGATGATGCCAGGCCGTACACTCTACTTAGTAGAGTGTACGAAAGAAGAGGCTATTCGTCAAATGGATTCGTCATAAGTCCTGTTCCAGGGCCTTACGAGCACGCCTACGCGCCCTCAAACGCCTCAGGAACTTCCAGATACGGTGAGGGAGGACGCTCAAGACGTGCGGATGCCGTAACATATAGCGGAAAAGGCGCGGCTGGAGACGCTTCCACATACCGGGTAACTCATTCACTTCTCCTGAATGGAGTGGGTGCTCTGCGCTCTGCGGGTCTGCCCACAACTCGCGAACGTAGATATCTCCAAAGCGTTCTAAAGTCATCGCCTCTTCTGGGGTGGCTACAGCCAAAGTCTGGATATACTCATAGGGTGTTTGAGAACGCTGTATGGGGATACCCGCCCAGTTAGCCAGCATACATATACGTCCATAGATTTGCGCCGATATCCGATAATTACGGAAAAGGCGACTCCACCAGATGCTGAAAAGCATGAGACAGAACAGGACGAGCAGAACGACGCTGCCAAGTGCGATACCGGCCTGCTGTCGCAATTGAGCATCAAACTGTGCGGGCGTTTGCGTGGAAGTTGTCCCACCATTGTCTGCCGGTTCATTTGCGCCAAGCTTGTGATTTTTTGCGGTATTCGGGTTAGTAATGCTGCCGGTTGGCACAATGCTTGAGCTACCTGGTTGGAATTGGCCAGGGACAGGGCGCACAAAATCCGAAAAATTAGCGGATGGCTCAAAGTTAACCCAGCCATAGCCCGCAAAGTAAATCTGCGTCCACGAATGTGCATCAGTCCCGTGGATGACCTGGTCGCGATGCTTTACATCAAGTTGACCGTTGGTATAGCCCGATGCTACTCGAGACGGAATGCCTATGGAACGAGCCATAATCGCCATAGAAGTGGCGAAGTAATTACAGAAGCCTTTGTGGTTACTGCGGAAGAGAAACCACGAGACGCCTTCTTCACCAGGGGGGAGAGATACATTCACATCATAGGTGAAGTTACTACGCAGGTAGGTCTCTATGGCCATAACCTTATCATACATGGTGGGAGCATTTGCGGTGAGCCGTTGTGTAAAAGCAGCAATATTTCGATCGAGGTCCTTCGGTAATTGCAAATAGGCGGCAAGAACCGATGGATCATAGTAGGTCACAGGGTATTGACCATCAAAATTACTCGAAAAGTGTGGAGAGTCAGCAGGCATCGGAACGGTGCGCAGCGTCTTGACATCCGCGGAGGACACGTAGGAGGTGATGGTGTAGTGTTCGCCCGCGACAAGTTTACCATTCTTTGCCAGAACGGCGATCAGCGCATCGCTGACTTTGCCACCCAGTATCTCAGCAGGCTGATTCACCGACCCTACCTGTGATGCTCCGAGCAGATAGGGAAATTGTTCGCCAGGCGGGTTCACGACATTGATTTGTTGTACGACCGTATGAACTACCGAGGATTCACTGGGAATGACCGCATTGGTCTGCAATGGCAGGCTAAAGGTAGGGCCATCCGACCAGCTCCGCCCATCATAGGTGTCATAGCTCAACGACTGAAGATACTGCGTAGAATCATTGCTCTGAACGGTGAAGACGATGTCGTTATTAAGGTTGGGGTTGCCTCCCAAAACAAGGGTGTCACTGAAGTTGCCATGATTGTTCGGGTTAGCTCCGCCACTGAGAGAGATCACTCGATTCCAGGTATCCTCAAGTTGCACCCAGGGGTTCGCGTTCGCATTCCAGATTTGGGATGCGGTATCGTTCGTGTAGCCCCACGGCAAGAACCAGGAGAGGATCAGAATAGCAATGGAGATGAGCGCACCAGCTTGCATTACATCCCAACCCAGATCATCAGCGTAGCGAAGGCCTTGCCGTCTCCAACGCTTGACCGATTCGTACAGATTAAAGCGCAGCAGAAGCAACAAGGAGGCCATCAGGAAAACCACCAGGAAGACTATATAGCCATCTTCGATATTACTCAAATTGATGAGGAGTACCACAGCATTTGCCACAATCATGAGCCATGGGCTGCGCGTGCGATAGACGAGCCAGGCACTGGTATAGGCAAGCAGAAAACCAAGCGCGGTGATGAAGAAGAGGAAGATCGAGTCGTCTTCACCGGTTCCTCCGGTAATGGCTAAAACAAACCATTGATGGATACTATTGGCAAACGCAGCCGTGTTTCCCGCGAAATCGGCTCCGGCAGTTTGCCAGAAAGCCAGCAATAAGCCAAACACAATGGCCACAAGGTGAACAGCCAGGCGCGGAAAACGCTGCTGCTTGGCGGCAATTACGCCACCGACCAGGCCCAACAGGGTAGTGAGAGTCAGAATATTGAGGTGATCTACCCAGCCAACCGCCTGTACACACCAGATCGTGCTATAGACTACAATAGCAAGCAAGATTAACGAGAACCAGCCTTCTTCCAGATGGATATGCAGGCGTATGATTGGTTTACGCGGCTGCGCATTTTTATCTTTGCCCTCACCGCCTGTGCGGGAATCGGAGATAAGCTTTGATAGTCGTTCTACCGCTGCATCTCGCATTGTTTCTTGCATCGTCATTACCTCCATTGGGCGTAACGCACCTCGTTGCTGCTCTCAAGTGCCAGCGTCAGGGATTCACCACATTTGATACGCGCTACAGGTATACCGGCACCTTCTAATAAGGCTAATGTATCCTCATCAGGGGGACTATTATCGAAAGAGGCCGCATCTAATCCCACCACGGCAACCTTTACACCCCGCCGTTGTAAGTGACGCAGACCCTCATGCCAATCCCGTGAGGTAGACGGTGTGATTACAATAGCTACAGTATTTCTTCCAAAATGGAGAGCATCCAGGGCCAGAGCTTCCTTGAGGTCAGGTCCAGGGCCAGATGTTACCACCGCCAGAAGTTCAAGTACCCGTTCAACCTGTCGATTACCACGGTCGAGTGACAGCATTTCGCGGTGCTGTGCGTTGACGATTATACCTACCGACAGGTCCTGGCGCAATAAGTAGGTGGCAATCGTGGCGGCAAGCGTTACGCCATACTCCTCGGTCGAGGCATCACCCTCACCCGCTTGCACAGCATCATGCAAATCGAGAAAGACCCAGGCATCGACAGCAGGGTCAAGGTCAAATTCCTTCACCATTAATTTATTATAATGCGCACTGGAACGCCAGTGAATACGGCTAAGTGCATCGCCCGCCATGTAGTCACGAATGGTGGTGGCATTAGTGGTCGTTTGCAAGGCCCGCTGTGAGCTGCGGCCACGCCCCGGTAAGCCACCTGAAAAGAGGGCGAAATTGGTGAGAGGTAATATCTGGGGTAATACCAGCAGTTCATGAGAGGATGTCAGGAATATATGGCGGCGAAAGAGACCAAAGGGATCGCCACTGGTGGCTGTGACGGGCCCCAGTTGGAAACGCCCTCTTCTGCGGCAGACAGTACGGGCCTTCCAGACAGCCCGTTTTCGCCCGCCCATGCTCGCCACGTAGCCAGCCCGGTGGCCAGGCAGTGTTGAGCCATCGGCGATCTGCACCCAAAGTTTGGGCATGATGCTGGTATTATCGAGCATCAGTCGCTCTTCAAAGGTCTCGCCAACCTGCACGCGCCCACTGAGAGTGTTGCGGTGAAAATCTAATTTACGCAAACTATAGCGTGCCCACAACCAGGAGAGAATGAACAGGGTGAGCAGCACATAGGTCAATTTGTAGAGCACGCTCCAGCCACTACTGATTGACAGGAAAATGAGCGCAATCATCAGCAATATCGCTTGCCAGGGTCGCATAGACTAGCGCCCCTTTCCACCGCCAACCCATGCACCAGGCACAGGCACACTTTGCAGTATTTCTTCAAGGATAGCGGTAGAGGTTATCGAACGCACGCGAGCGGCTGGCGTGACGATGATACGGTGTGCCAGGGCTGGTCTTGCCAGCAGTTTGACATCGTCGGGAATGACATAGCCGCGTCCACGCATAGCGGCCAGGGCCTGCGAGGCACGGAACAGGGACAGTGATCCACGCGGACTTGAGCCAAGGTAGATATTGCTATGGTTACGGGTAGCATTGGCGATGCTCACGATATATTCGCGAATCGAGGGGTCAACATGGACATTGCGTATCTGCTGCTGAATGATGACTAATTCTTCCGCCGTCATGATCTGGGCCAGGTCATCGAGTGGATGGTGATGCTGATGAGTATCGAGGATGTTCATCTCATCGGCGGATTTGGGATAGCCGATGCTGATATTCAGCATAAAGCGGTCAAGCTGGGCCTCCGGTAAGGGAAATGTGCCTTCATATTCGATGGGGTTCTGGGTGGCCATCACCATGAATGGTTCAGGCAAGCGATAGGAGACGCCATCGACAGTGACCTGCGATTCTTCCATTGCCTCCAACAAGGCTGATTGGGTTTTCGGAGTGGCGCGGTTGATTTCATCCGCAAGCACAATCTGGGCCATAATCGGACCAGGTCGAAACTCAAAATTGCTGGTTTTCTGATTATAGATGGATGTTCCGGTGACATCACTTGGCAAAAGGTCTGGGGTAAATTGGATACGCTTAAAGGTGCATCCTATCGAGCGAGCAATAGCTTTAGTAAGAACGGTTTTGCCCACGCCGGGCACATCTTCGATCAATACATGTCCATGACAGATAACGGCAATGAGGCTAAAAGCCACTGCTTCGCCTTTGCCGACGATAACTTTTTCGACATTTCCGACGACACGTTGAACGGCAGAAGCGAGGTCTTGTACTGACTGCATGAGTTACTCCCCAATTCGCTTTGAGGTCTGACTACTTGATCTACAGTGAAGTGAATAGATTCGATACTTCATAGTGTATCACGTTCACAGCAAAGCACAAGTGCCAGGGACCTCGAAAAAATATGTAGCACAGAAGTTGTCTATTTTGACGCACCCTTGCAACGATGCTTGCTACCACACAGCAAGGTTGTAACGTAGTATATATTACTACGTCAGTAATGACGAATTTGTTACGCCACATTTGACAGTTTAGCTGCTTTCACTGAATTGAGGCTGAAATTCCACGCATTTTCCACGAAAAATTGGATGTTCGACGAAAAAGTGCAACAAATTGGGCATTTGACAAAGTCAAATGCCCAATTTGTTGCACTTTTTCGTCGAAAGTATGCTATCATAGTCGGCATGAACCAGAGTGGTACGAACGAAATACAGGAACTTCATGCAGAGGTACGTGGACAAGTACAGGGAATAGGCTTCCGCTACTTTGTAGTTCAAAAAGCCTTGATGCTTGGTCTGCGAGGGTATACACGCAACGAGAGCAATGGCGGCGTAGAAGTAGTGGCCCAGGGACCAAAGCCCGCACTCGAACGCCTGCTTGCGCTGCTGCGACAGGGGCCGTCTGCCGCCTCCGTCAGCGAAGTGAGAACCAGTTGGAGGCAACCAACCGAGCATTTTAGCGGATTTCATGTCCGCTGGTGAGTTAGAAGAGGATATAAGAGAATGATTGATCGCGAAACGGTAAAGAGCGTAGCCAAGCTGGCCCGCCTGGGCATGAGCGAAGAAGAGATCGACATTTTTGGCAGCCAGCTCTCCGCCATCCTGGAGAATATCGCCATATTGAGAGAGGCCGACGTCAGCGGCGTCTCGCCCACCAGCCATGCCTCACGCCTCTCGAATGTTATGCGTGAAGACATCGTGCAGCCATCATATACACCAGAACAGCTACTGGCCAATGCTCCCGCGCAGGAAGATAACTGTCTCAAGGTTCGTGCAGTGCTGGATGGAGGAGAGTCCTAAATTATGACTGAATTGTACAAACTAAGCATTGCCGAGGCTGGAGAGCTACTGCGACAAAAGAAAATCTCCTCGGTTGAACTGACACGCGCCCACCTTGATCGCATCAACGCGGTAGAGGACAGGGTGAAGGCCTTTACCCTTGTCACCGACGAACTGGCATTGAAACAAGCCGAAGAGGCAGATCGACGCTTTAGCCGGGGGGATACGGTCTCCCCACTGACGGGCATCCCCCTAGCCATCAAAGATGTGATCTGCACAAAGGGCATTACTACCACCTGCGGCTCAAACATGCTGAAAGACTTCAAGCCGCCGTATGATGCCGCCGTGATGGAGCGACTGAACGCGGCAGGTATCGTGATGATGGGCAAGACGAACATGGATGAGTTCGCCATGGGTTCCTCTACAGAACACTCCGCCTTCTTTCCAACACACAACCCGTGGGACCTTGAGCGTGCCCCTGGTGGGAGCAGCGGCGGGTCGGCGGCAGCAGTGGCGGCTGGCATGGCAATGGGTGCCTATGGCAGCGATACAGGAGGTTCGATTCGCCAACCCGGCTCGCTCTGTAACGTGGTTGGTCTGAAGCCGACCTATGGGCGTGTCTCGCGCTATGGACTGGTCGCGTTTGCCTCTTCGCTGGATCAAATCGGCCCGTTTGCCCGCAGTGCTCGCGACGCGGCCCTCTTGATGCAAGCCATTGCCGGTCCCGACTCCCGCGATGCCACCTGCTCGCCAGGAGGCGTTCCCGATTATAGCGCGGGGCTGAACGGCAGCATCAAGGGGCTGCGCATAGGAGTACCGGAAGAGTACTGGGTAGAGGGCACGCAAGCGGGAGTGGTCAAGGCGGTACGCGAGGATATCGAGGTTTTGCGCGAAATGGGTGCCGAAGTATGCGACGTTTCCTTGCCACACACCAGGTACGGTGTGGCGGCATACTATATCATTGCTCCGGCAGAGGCGAGCGCGAACCTTGCCCGCTACGATGGTGTGAAGTACGGCTATTCCTACCGCGACACCGACGATATGTGGGAAGCACTGGAGAAGACACGGCAATATGGCTTTGGTCCTGAGGTCAAGCGGCGCATCATGCTGGGCACCTACGCGCTCTCGTCTGGCTACTACGATGCGTATTACAAGCAAGCTGAAAAAGTACGGGCATTGATTACGCAGGATTTTGACCGGGCGTTCGAGCACTTCGATGTGCTGGTCAGTCCCGCCGCGCCATCCGTTGCCTTCAAGATAGGTGAGATTTCTGATCCCTACGAGATGTACCTGCAAGATGTCTTCACCATTCCGGCGGACCTGGCTGGTAACTGTGGAGTCTCCATCCCTGGAGGGTTCAGTGATGGATTACCGGTGGGCCTGCAATTGCTGGGCAATTTCTTCGCCGAAGATATGATCCTGCGCGTTGCCGACGCCTTTGAACGAGTGACGGATTATCACACACAGTGGCCCGAAATTTAACATATGATATCTGCAAGCAGGTGACATCTAATGGGACGCCGTATCCTTGCCGTTATTCTGATAGTGCTGGCCCTCAGTATTGCTGTTCTGACGCCGGTAATGGCCTTTACACCTATGGGAGCCAACCTGCTGAACAGGTTCGCAGCGGCCACTCCTACCCCTTCGCCGACACCCATTCCGCCCACTCCAACACCAACTCCGGTACCCAAACCCATTCTCACAGTGGTTGGAAATCCTCCAACGCTCCATGTAGGGGCCGCTTACCTGCTCGATACCGATACAGGCCATACACTCGATGATTTTAATGGGGAAGTTGAGCTGCCAATGGCCAGCACCACCAAGATCATGACGGCGGTGATTGCCATACAGACGGGTGATCTCAACCAGCTCATTACGATCAAACAGGATGCGATCAATGAAGTCAATAATAATCTTGGCAGCAGTGCCAATCTGAGGGTGAACGATCAGATCAAGCTTCAGCACCTGCTCTACGCTCTGCTGTTGCCTTCGGGCGACGATGCTGCTATCGCTATTGCTGATGGCATCAGTGGAAACATGGAAACTTTTGTCAATGTAATGAATATCTACGCCTACCGCCTTCACCTTTTTCAAACCCACTTTATCAATCCCGATGGTCTGACCTACTTTAGCGCACAGAACAAGCCTCTCCCTGGCCACTATACAACGGCCTACGATCTGCTGCGACTGACCCAATACGCGATGAGCCTTCCCCTATTCGCGGAGATTGTCAAGACTACTCAATATACGCTGGCCCCCGGTGCCCATAATCACGGCTATACCTGGACGACCCTCAATGCCTTACTCACCAGAGAAGCATTGGACGACCCAGGAATAAATGCCTATCCAGGGGCAACCGGTATCAAGACCGGTTGGACGCCGGAGGCCGGGGGCTGCCTGGTATTCTCGGCTACACGCAATGGTCATCATCTGATAGGTGTGGTACTGCATAGCGCGGACCAACGGCAGCGTTTCCTCGATGCGATTACGCTGCTCAATTGGGGATTTGGGCTGCCGCTGCGGGTGCCGGGTTAGCAGCAGTTATAATCACCTTCGCGCATCAGTGATACAGGTGGTTTTCATGCCCCTGGCACCTTGCGGATGCCAGGGGCATGAAAACCACCTGTATCACTCCTACTATATTTTTGGCAATTTGGGGTGATAATTGGGATTTTGTGTGAAGTCGAAGGCTTCATAGAAATCGCCGAGATGGGAGAGGCCGTCACGCGGCGGAGCAGGTGGGCCAAAGGCTTTGCCGTTGGCGGCATCGTTATTCTTCCCCGGTGTGTGTGTATCAAACTGGTGATTGACACTGGCCAGAGTGGGCAGGCCAAAGCGGCGTTCGATGAACTTTAAGATCGAGCTGTGCTCATATAACTGCCCCGAGATATAGCCGTGCCTGGCATATGGAGAGATTACCAGGGTTGGCACACGGAAGCCCAGGCCATAGGCATCTACCTTCGGCGGTGCCACATGATCGAAGTAGCCGCCTCCCTCGTCATAGGTGAAGAAGAGGGCGGAACTTGTCCACAGGCTGGAAGCAATGAGGGCGTTGATGACCTGCGCCATCTTTTTCTGGCCGGATTGAACACTAAAGGGGGGATGCTCACTGATTAAGGACTCAGAGATCAAAAACGAGACTTGCGGTAGGGTGCCAGCTTTGAGGTCATTAAAGTAATCTATCTCCTTGTAATACAGGCGGTGATCATGTAGCCAGCGTTTGAAGAAGGGCAGTGGATTGAAAAACTCGATAAAGGGATAACTGCCGGTGCCCAGGCCAAGATTGTAGCATTTCCAACTTACTTTGTGGGCATCCAGCAAGTCTACAATGGTTGGATAATCCAGGCTGCCAGATGGGATGCGATTGGGCGTAGTGATACCGCCCGACGTCGCGGCCCAGATGGCGATGCGATTGGCTAAGGTCGCTCCAAGCTGCGAGCAGAAGTAATTGCCACATAAAGTGAAGGAATCAGCCAGGGCATAGTAATAGGGAAGGTCGGCGCCATCATAGTAGCCAAGCGCGCCCGTGCCATCGGTGATCTCAAAGCCATTCATGGCACCATTGTTCCATTCACCGTGGATAGCCTGCCAGGAATGAGCGGTGTCTGGTGAAGATGGCGAGGTAAAGTGATGCGGTCTGACAATGCCTCCCTTGCCATCTGGCTGGGAATAGCTCGCCGGAATGCCAAACTTGCCAGCGCGGGGATAGTAACCAAAATACTCGTCGAAGGAGCGATTCTCCTGGCAAGCTATCAGCACATGGTTGATGGAGGCAGGGCCGTTTTTGGACGGTGTGGGTGAAGAGTTGTTCGGACTACATGCATCGAGCACCAGGCTGCCACCCACGAGCATTCCAAATGTTTGCAGTAGACTACGACGCGATTGACGAGCATTGAATAACTCTTGTAAATCCATATAATCCCTTTCTGCACTTTAGAAAATACCTCAAAGTGTTATTGCTTCGGAATTATTGCTTACCCAGTAACTTTTCAGGTCTCCATTCTTCTTGAATCCTCACTGCCTGCGGCAGTTCGCAAGAGTTTTTTGGTTGGTGTGGGTTTTGCTGCCTAAGGCAGCAAAACCCACACCAACCATTGAACGGAGGGGCTGCCTTCTCCATTCCCCGAATGTGGCTGCCTACGGCAGTTCGCAAACCACGAATATGATGAGCCGCCGTAAGCGGCGAGGCCCCCTGAATAGTTATGGATATTATATAACAGATGTACTCTACATTATGTTCCATGATAGAGCATGGGCCGTGCTCTATCATGTTCCTTTAATCTGAAGGTGGCAGATTGGGATAATAATTGGGGTTTTGCGAAAAGTCGAAGGCTTCGTAGAAATCGCCGATCTGGGCAAGGCCGTCACGCGGGGGGGCAGCCGGACCGGTGGGCTTACCGTTGGCCGCGTCGTTATTTGTGCCGGGCGTCGACTTGTCGAACTTGCGATTGATGCTTGCCAGCGAAGGCAGGCCAAAACGACGTTCGATGAACTTTAAGATGGAGCTATGCTCGTAAAGCTGGCCGGAGACATAGCCGCGCCTGGCATATGGAGATACGACCAGTGTTGGAACGCGAAAACCCATGCCGTAGGCGTCCACCTGGGGCGGTGCCACATGCTCGAAGTAACCACCGCCTTCGTCATAGGTGAAGAAGAGGGCGGAACTCTGCCACAGTTTAGAGGCGATGAGGCCATTGATAACCTCGGCCATCTTCTGCTGGCCCATCTGAATATCGGCAGGGGGATGTTCGCTTACCAGGGCTTCGGTGATTAAAAACGAGACTTGCGGCAGCGTACCGGCACGCAGGTCTGACTGGTAATCGTCTTCCGTGAAGTTGAGTCGAGGATCATGCTGCCAGCGTTTGAAGTAGACGAGCACATTGAAGTCCTCCAACGAAGTACCCGTGCCAATGCCCAGGTTGTAGCACTTCCAGGTGATTTTATGAGCGTCCAGCAGGTCTACAATAGTCGGCCAATCCTGGCTCCCACGATTGACGGTATTGGTAGTGTTGCCTCCGGCGGTACCTGATATGAGAGCAAAGCGGTTAGGCGTTGAAGGGCCGAGCAATGAACAGAAATACCTGCCGCAAAGGGTGAAGGAGTCGGCCAGCCTGTAGTAGTAGGAGAGGTCTGAGCCATCATAGTAGCCAAGCACATCCCAGCCGTCGGTGGTATAGAAACCATTCATGGCTCCTCTGTTCCACTCACGATGAATATCTTGCCAGGAATGCGAGGGGTTGTTTGAAAAAGGGAAGAAGAAATGATACGGTGAGACGGTGCCTCCATTGCCGTCAGGCTGGGAATAGTTCGCCGGAATACCAAATTTGCCAGCCCTGGGATAGTAGCCAAAATACTCGTCAAAGGTGCGATTCTCCTGGCAGGCAATCAGGATGTGTTTGATCGGATTGGCAGCTGCGGGATCGGCTATCGAAGCCATGGCCGTACTTGCGCTAAATATGCCTGCATCGAGTGTGAGACCGGCTCCCGCGAGTACGCCAAGCTGTTGCAGCGTTCGGCGGCGGGACTGACGTTTATTGAACCACTGTTGCAGATCCATGTACACCTTTCTCTCTAATCAAAATGCTTACAATCAAGGGGATGCCAAAAAAAGAACGTTAAGTGAGAGCAATTTGGGCCTCCATCCCTCCGGGTGAGGCGTAGGGTTTTTGCATAGCGCGTACTGGGGCAAGCATGGCTGGGGCAAGCCCAGCCACTACTATATACGACGGGAGGAACGGGCATATCGTGTATAGTAGTGGCTGGGCTTGCCCCAGCCATGCAAAAATCGCACGCTCATACCAATTGACACCTACTAGCCACGTTCCAGCAAACATGATAAAATGGCCCCATCAACTTTTCTGATGCCAAGTAATTTGAATAGAGTACATAACGATGCGTTACGCCATATTTACTGACATACATGCCAATCTGGAAGCTCTGGAAGCGGTACTGGCAAAAATTGATGCCATTGACAAAGAGAAACCCATTGACCAGGTCTGGTTTCTAGGAGACCTGGTTGGCTATGGCCCTAACCCCAACGAATGCATCACGACACTACGGGAACGCACCGATGTGATCATTGCCGGGAACCACGATTGGGCTGCGGTTGGCAAGATTGACCTGGAAGACTTTAGTGCGGCGGCGCGTATCTCGGCTGAATGGACGGCTGAGCAACTGACAGAAGAACACCGTACCTTCCTGGCAAATTTACCAGAAAGGCTGGATATTGACGAATGCACGCTCGTCCATGGCAGCCCCTATGGGCCACTCTGGGAGTATCTGACTTCCGAAGTGCTGGCTGAACGCAGCTTTCAGTACTTTAGCAGTCGCTATTGTTTTGTGGGGCACACACACGTACCCGTTATCTTCCAGCAGCCTGATACTATCGCCAATGCTCCAACCCTTCCCCTCGGAAACCTGGCACAGAACGGTGTATCTCATGCATTCGCTGACGATGATGAAGAGTTTGTAAACCCCGACGATGAAGAGATCAATAATGAAGAGACTGATGGAACAGCAGAGATGGTGGTGATTCAACCAACTACGCAAACATCAAAGCTGGCTGCGCAGGCAGAAAGTGCCTATGCAGATCCCAATACCGGCCAGGCTATGACTGAGGCAGAAGCTAATGCCATGAAAGAGACTAACGTCAGGTCAAGCGATCAGCCCAAAGTAGCCGAGGCCACTTCACCCGCAGAGGTAGATACCACCTCGGATGAAGAGACGACTCCGCACTTAAGCGAAGAAGGTACAGCTCACCTGAGCGGGGAAGCGGAAGAGCATATGCAAGCTATCAATACCGCAACACATGATGATGGTACAGCAGAAGCAGATAGAGGCGAACCTGAAGATGAAGATGCAGGTACAGTTAAGGACGTGGAACCAGGGGATGTTTCTGCTGAAGAGGACGATGATAGTACACCTGATGATACAGAAGGGCAGCATCTCACTGGTGAAGTTGTAAAGAAGAGCGAAGAAGTTGAGCAAAGTGATGAGACCACGCCAGAGGCTGTCATTCTGAACGCAGAAGATCGGCTGAACAGTGAAATTGAAGAGTTGCTGACACTGTTAGGACTGAGTGAGAGCATGATTCAAGTCACGAATGAGATGATTGTTCCACCAGAGGGACATTGGGAGGCACCTGGGAGTTACCGGGCGATAATCAATCCTGGAGGTGTTGGTCAGCCACGAGACGGGGACCCACGAGCGGCGTTTATGATCTATGACACTGAAGAAGAAGGTTTCGAGTTTTATCGCATCCCCTATGCCTTTAATCTGACCCAGGAAAAGATCCTCAAAGCTGGCCTGCCACAATACCTGGCGGTGCGCCTGGCCTATGGCCGCTAATTTTCTTTAATGAAATGAAATTGATAGTTGGTTTAGGCAACATGAAAATGGTAATTGGGCTGGGTAATCCTGGCCCTCAATATGAGCATACACGACACAATGTTGGCTTTCGCGTTGTAGATAAATTAGCAACAAAACTTGGTTGGAAATGGACGGAACGGCGCAGCCGGGCGGTACTCGCCAGTGGCACTATTGGGCCAGAGAAGGTGGTGCTGGTCAAGCCTATTACGTTTATGAACCTGAGCGGAGAGGCAGTAGGTGAGCTTGTACGCTGGTATAAGGTATCACCGGAGGATGTGTTTATTATCTGTGACGACCTCGACCTGCCTCCTGGTAAACTCCGGCTGCGCATGAATGGCAGTGCTGGCGGTCACAATGGACTTGATAACATTATTCTCCATCTCCATACAAACCAGTTTCCCCGCCTGCGCATTGGTATTGGCCGCCCCACAAAAAATCGTGTGGGTCCTAACTATGTGTTGGACATGCCCACAGTTGATGAGCGTATTGCGCTTGATACTGCCGAAGATCGGGCGGTCGAGGCCGTTCCACCCAGGGGCTCGCGACCACCATGAATGTTGTCAATGCCGATCCAGAAGCTGAGCAGAAGGCGGCGGAGAAACGGCAGCGACAGAAGGAACGCCAGGAAGAGTCCCGCTTGCGCCGGGAAGCAGCGCAAAAAGAACAAGAAGAAAATGATACTTCCCCAGAGTTGTAAGGGAAAAACGGCAGTTCAGGCGCAAGGCATTGCCTTGCGCCTGAACTGCCGTTTTTCCCTTACAACTCTGGGGAAGTATCATCTATTCCTCCGACCCACCCCAAAATTTCGGTCAGTAAATCTTGAAAAACAGTGGTATTCAGGGAATATACCTGAAATTGGCCACGACGCTCCACACGCACGAGATCAGCGAGCTTGAGCACCATAAGATGGTGAGAAAGGGCAGTGCGCCCGACACCAGCATTCTTTGCCAGTTCGCCTGCTGTGCGTTCTCCTCCGCGGAGATATTTCAGGATACGCCGCCTTGTTGGGTCGGCAATAGCTTTATAGGCTTCTTGCATGTTACACTCTACAAATCTGGTCCAATATTTCAATGTATATTGAAATATTAACGTAAGACGGGCCAATTGTCAATTGTGCTGATAGCTACTTCCAACGCGTTAGAATAACTTCGCGTTGGAAGAGACGGGTCACTATCCATACCGCCAGGATGGCGACCAGCACGAGCACGACGAAGGCGCTGAGCGCGAAGATGGGTCCAAGCACGAGCAGGCCGGAAATCTGACCAAAGATCAGTCCGATTACGGGAAGCACGAGAAACACAGAGAATTGCTGGGCTGTCCTTGGGTCATTCACTCGCGACGAGATCGCGACCATCATTTCTATGCCTATCAGGCCGAGTACAGGTGTCCAGAGGAGAAAGATGATCAGCCATCCAGGACTGACAATGGCGGAGAAGACATGATTGCTCACGGCGAATAGTGCGACAAAGGCGATGAACAGACCACCGGCGATCCAGGTGACTACGACTGCCGGGATGAGAGCGGCAAGACTCTTGCCCAGCAGCAGTTCCGATGTATGCACAGGTGTGGCCAACAAGGGCTCCAGTGTTCGACTTGTCTTCTCCCCGACGATACTGTAAGAGGCAATCACGCTGGTGATGACGACGGGCAGGAGAATATAGAGTATGGACATCTGCATGCCGATCAGTGCCTGTCCAACCTCTTTTGAGTTCATGCCTGCCAGTGACGGCATAACTTTCGCGATAGCGACGGTACTGGTATTGGTTGAGGATAGGTCTATTTGACTTGTCGTTGTGATAGCGGCGATGGGTATCAGAGTAAAAAGCAGTGGTAGTAATATGATGGTCAGCATCAGCGCACGCTGCTGGATGATCTCTGACCACTCTTTTTGCAGAATAACAATGATCTTTGTCATGTATTTAGCTCCTCGCGTAGAAAATGGGCAAGCTATGGTTACTTGCCGACCAGTTCCAGGTAGACTTCTTCAAGTGAATGAGCGATCGGTTCTACGGCACGTATCTGGGCTCCGGCAGTCACGAGCGTTTGGACGAGCGGTGGATTCTGTTCATCGGGATTATCTAAAGTAATCGATAAGGTGCTTTCAAGGGCTGTTACGTTATGGACAAAAGGTAATGACCGGGCGGTGGCCAACCAGGATTCAGCATTGCCAACAACACGCACCCTGGTGCCGCGCCCAAAGAGACCTGCTCGTAAGTTTGCTGGTGTATCAACCTGTAAGAGTTGGGTGCGAAAGACACCGATCATATCGCAGAGTTCGTCTGCTTCTGGTAGATTGTGCGTGGTGAGGAAAATGGTTCGCCCCTCGGTTCGCAATTCTTTGATGAAGTCATGCACGATGCGCGATGCTTCTGGATCAAGGCCGGAGGTCGGCTCATCGAGAAAGATCACCTTCGGCTCGTGAAGCAGTGCCCGTGCAATCGCCAATTTCTGGCGCATCCCTTTGGAGAAGCCGCCTACTCGTTCGTCGCGCCTCTCCCATAGTCCCAACATGCGCAGGTAATGCTCTGCCTGGGTATCGGCCCGCGCCGCCGCTACTTCGTAGAGGCGAGCAAAGAAGATCAAATTCTGCTTTGCGCTCAAGCGGTCATACAGCCCTGGAGTCTCGGTGAGAATGCCGACGGATTGGCGAATAGCATGATTGTCTGTTCCGACTTTGTGACCCGCCACGGTAGCAGTACCAGCAGTCGCGGAAATCAGTGCGGTCAACATACGCACAGTAGTGGTTTTACCCGCGCCGTTCGGACCCAGGAAACCAAACACGGTCCCTGCGGGAATGGACAGCGTCAGGTCCTGAACGGCAACACGGTCGCCAAATGTACGGGTCAGTTTATTTGTTTCTATAGCGTTCATATGTGATCTCAGAATTTCTCTCCTGTAAGAGGAGTAGGCTATCAAGGTTTATTTGAAATGCAACATGTAGTGAAGGCAGCGACTTTACCAGATGCGCGGCTTAGTAATGTCATCTGGCCGCGCTTTTAACCTGCCAGTAGCGGCAAGCAAGATGGCAAATGCGATCATAGGAACAAGCCCTACCAGTCCAATAGGTGCTCTTAGCAAAGCATTGCCCTGCGAGAGAAAAACCAATCCTAATCCAGCCTGGCCGTTGAAAATCGCGTGGGCCATTACTGTGGGCCAGACGCTGCCGGAGCGGAAGCGCAGCCAGGTAAAGATCATACTGAGAGCCGTAGTAAAGACAACCATCACGCCAACACCTGACCAGGGATAGCCGGGGTAGTTATAGCCGTCTTGCACAATCAGAGGTGCATGCCACAATCCCCAAAAGACTCCCGTAATGATGGCGGCCTGGATGCCTCCCAGCGGAGCAAGGCGCGGCAGCAAGTAGCTTCGCCAACCAAATTCTTCACCAAAGGTGAAAATCATATTGAAAGGTATGAAGAATGAAAAGGCAAGAAAAGTTGATATAATGAGGTTGGAAAGTGCCACTTGATCGGCGGTGAGGCCGTTGGGAAGTAATTTCCCCCGGTTGGATAGTGCATTTTCAACTGCAATGCCTGACGCATGAAGATTTTCACTCAATGCCCAATGTTGTTCGCCAGCAAGCAAGACAAAACCTATGCTGGCAGCAATTAACAATGGTGGAACAAAGTAGGCGGCCAGGTACATCCAGCCACCACCGCGGTGCCCGCGCCCTACCAATCTCAAGCCGGCCTCACTGAAACCTTCGCGCCGCATGAGGCGCACCAGCAGAGCAGCGATGGCAGGGCCAAACATGCCAATACTTACTCGCAAGAGAAATGCTACGCCGATAGCTCGCAGGCCAATCCAGATTGACCAGGTGATGCCAAAGGTGAGCACCAGGTAGATGGCTATACTCGTCCAGCTCACTTCAGAGGTTATACTATGCGGTGTTGACGTGTTCGTTCCTGTGACTTCCGTATCCATAAGCCCTCTTTTCTTTGTCGCATGAGAACGACGTGCCGCTTATCATTTCAGCATTTCAATGCTTACTGAAATATTAACGCATTGATGAGTGTTTTGTCAAGGGGGATATGATGAATTTTGCTCCATTACATGACAGCAGGTGTCAGGTATACAGGTGTATCATCGGACACATTGGCATGTTCTTCGTGCAATAGAGAAAGTGTCTTTCGGCACACCTATCAAGAGGAGTTTATGATGGTTACAAGGCAAGTCCTCCAGTATTACCGCCAACACAGTATACTTACCGATCCTGGAGCGTATGCCGCACTCTACGAAGATCTTCCCCGCGATGTTCCCGGTCTCATACGAGTCGTCCAGGAGGTGCTGATTTATGTGGTATCTCCTTGCTAATCAAATAAATAGGTTGTAATACCAACTTGCAACAAAACCTACATTGCGGTATGATGACAGTACAATGGCCGGGGAGGAAGAGCGCAAGGTATCGCTCCTCCATCAAATTCGTATGTGGGCCAGGAGTGCATAGAATAGGTGATCCCTATGGGGTAATTTGCTCATAGGGAGTCTTTTGTTGTGCTTGTGGAGGGTTGAGTGACATTACAAGGATTACTGGGACTGTTGACGCAGCGATTAGAATTTCGCCGCTTGATAGAACAATTACGAAAAGGTGAGGGATTGCCAGCTCTGACGGGGATCACCGAGTCGGCACGCCCATTTGTTATTGCCGCGCTCGCTTCGATGCTAAAACAGCCTCTGCTGGTGGTGGTTGAAGATGAGGTACAGGCAAATGCGATGGTGGAGAGCCTGAAGGCATTCGCGGAGCGACCCAATGATGTACTCTGCCTGCCTGATCGCGATGCCTTGCCCTACGAACGGCTGATCAGTGATGCCCTGACGACCCAACAACGCATGCAGGCGATGATCGCTTTAGCGGAGCAAGAGCGCAATGTTCTTGTAGTATGTTCTGCACGAGTCCTGACACAGCCGGTGATGCCACCTCAAGAGCTTTCGGCTACGCTATATAAATTGCAACCTGGCCAGGAAGTTGACCTGACCCTGATGCTAGAACACCTCTACAACCTCGGCTATTCGCCGGTGGCGGAGGTAGAAGAACCGGGTCAGTTCAGCCATCGCGGCGGTATCGTCGATCTCTTCCCACCAACACTGCCGCGCCCGGTGCGTATTGAGTTCTTTGGCGATGAGATTGAGTCGCTGCGCACCTTTGACCAGGAGACGCAGCGATCGCTCAATCCTATTGCATCCTGTATAGTTGGCCCGGCCCGTGAGGCACTTCCCCTGCGAGGGCCAGAAGCCGTTAAGGAACTGGAACAACTCAATAGTGAGATGTTGCACCGGGAATGTGAGGAACGCTGGAAGCGCGACCTGGAAGAACTGCGCCAGCAACACTCATTTGAGGATATCGCCTTTTATCTTCCCTACCTGCATAAAGTGGCCACGATACTGGATTATCTCCCCCGCAAAGGGCTGCTCATTCTTGATAATCCTGAAAGTATCCAGAATCGGATCGCGGAACTCGCTGAACAGGCACAGGAGATGAAAGAACGCTTTGAGCGTGACCGCGAGAACCCGACGCAGTTGCGCGATGCCTTTTTCGGCTGGAACCAGTTAGAGCCGCAGATACAACAACGCCGCCAGCTGCATTTCGCGGGGATGCTCTCTGCTGCCGAGGGCGAGTTTGACGCGCATTTGCACGGGGGCACGAGCCATCTGATGCCACACTACAGCAGTGCCAGTTCCTATGGCGGTCGACTGCGCGCCTTCGCGCAGGACTGTCGCAAGGCGCTTGACAATCGCGAGCGCGTAGTGATCGTGACGGCCCAGGCACGCCGCATGGCGGAGGTGTTGGGCGACGAATCAATTCTGCATGATGCAACCATTCATGTCAGTCCAGGTACCAACATCAACAGCTTACCAGAAACTGGTACAGTGACACTACTCCAGGGCCAATTGATGGAGGGGTGGCAATCGCGGTCTTTGGCTCTGTCCGTCTTTACCGATACAGAAATCTTTGGCTGGTCAAGACGGCGCAATCTCCAGAGACGCAAGCCGATTACCCCGTCCTCATTTCTGGCTGAGGTCAATCCTGGCGACTACGTGGTGCATCAGGAGCATGGCATAGGACGCTTCGAGGGGCTGGTTAAACTGCGTATGGCGGGCGTTGAGCGTGAATACCTGCTGATTCACTACGCGGGTACCGATAAGCTATATATTCCCACCGACCAGCTTGATCGGGTCACACGCTACATTGGTATGGGTGAAGCTGTTCCTGCACTGAGTAAGCTGGGCTCGACCGAATGGACACGCGCCAAATCCAAGGTCAAAGAGAATGTGCAGGAAATCGCACGGGAACTTTTACGCCTGTATAGCGTGCGTGAGGCATCGAAGGGCTTTGCATTCTCGCCGGATGCCGAGCAGCCCTGGCTGCAAGAACTCGAAGATGCTTTCCCCTATGAAGAGACACCCGACCAGGCACGCGCCATAGAAGAGGTCAAGGCCGATATGGAACGGCCTCGCCCCATGGATCGGCTGGTCTGTGGGGATGTTGGCTATGGCAAGACGGAGGTGGCGCTGCGCGCCGCATTTAAGGCGGTGCTCGATCAACGCCAGGTAGCCATTCTCGTACCGACGACCATATTAGCCCTCCAACACTTCAACACCTTTAAGGAGCGCTTGAAAGCCTTTCCGGTTCGCGTTGAGTTGCTGAGCCGTTTCCGTTCGGAGAAGGAACAGAAGCAGATACTGGAAGACCTGGCCTTTGGGAAGGTGGATATTGTCATCGGTACCCATCGCCTGCTCCAGAAAGATGTGGTCTTCCTCAATCTTGGTCTCCTGGTCGTCGATGAAGAGCAGCGTTTTGGGGTGGTGCATAAAGAGCGACTCAAGCAATTGCGCAGTGAGATCGATGTCCTGACCATGACGGCCACGCCCATTCCCCGCACGCTGCATATGTCCCTGGTCAACCTGCGCGATATGAGCGTAATCGAGACGCCGCCACAGGAGCGGCTGCCGATTCGCACCACCATTCGAGAATACGACGAAAGCCTGATCCGTGAAGCGATACTGCGCGAAATAGACCGGGGAGGGCAGATATTCTTTGTGCATAACCGCGTGCAAGGTATTCAGGTAATTGCCCAGAAGCTGCAGCGGCTCGTGCCGGAGGCACGTTTTGTAGTAGGACATGGGCAGATGGCCGAAGATCAGTTGGAGCGGGTGATGATGGACTTTTCAAGTGGAGAGTTCGATGTACTGATCTCCACCACCATCATTGAGAATGGCCTGGACATCCCCAATGCCAATACCATTATTGTCAATAACGCGGCGTATTTCGGCCTGGCACAGCTCTATCAACTGCGTGGGCGTGTGGGACGTGCCACGCACCAGGCCTACTCCTACTTTCTCTATAATAAAGACGCGAAACTGACCCCTATCCAGGAGAAGCGTTTACGGGCCATCTTTGAGGCGACTGAGCTGGGGGCAGGGTTCCGTATCGCCATGAAAGACCTGGAAATCCGCGGGGCTGGCAATCTCCTGGGAGCCGAGCAATCCGGCTTCATGAACTCCGTTGGCTTTGATCTCTATTGCAAGTTGCTCGCCGAAGCCGTACAGGAATTGCAGGGCAAACAGGTCGAAGTTGCCACTCCAACGGCCTCTGTTGACCTGCCGCTCGATTCATACCTGCCCGACGAGTATATTGGGGATCGCACGCTCAAGGTGAATTTCTATCAACGCCTGGCCAATTTGCAAATGCCAGAGCAGGTCGATGCCATGGCCGCGGAGTTACAGGATCGCTTTGGCACGCCGCCACTGCCAGCACAGAACCTGCTGGCAATGGTGCGCTTGAAGGTGGAGGCGGCGGCTCTGGGCTTTGAGGCGATTGCGTTAAAAGATAATGAACTGGTGTTGACGGTAAGGCGCACTATTGTGCCTAATCGTATCGTACTTTATCGTCGTTTCCGCAATGAAGCGCGGGTGCAGCAAGGGGTAATTCGTATACCCCGTCGGCTTTTTGGTACAAACTGGTTTGAGCAACTGCGAGAGCTTTTACCTGCGATCACTGTGGCGGCTTGAAGACGAAGAGGTTATGAGATAGTGATCAACCCTCGCTCCTGAAGCTCACTGAGTAGACGTTCTATCTCTGGTAAGCTCTTGCGTGTACAACGGGAGAGGTCTGAGATGGTCCGACGCCCATCAACCAGTAGATAGATCGAGCGTTGAGGACGGGTAAGCGGCAGCGATAAGACATCCCGCTCTTTGCCAAGCTTTTGCGGGATCAGCCACTCTAACCCTGGAGTACCGGTACCGGCAGCACCGGCATTGCCACGCAGATTACTTAGAGGATACATATACTCAGGTATTCTCTCTCGATCAGGTAGCATGTTGGTACTCGCTTGTGGAGATATTGAAGGAAAAGCAGGGATATTTTCATTAGTCGTCGAATTTCGAGGGAGGAACCTTGAAGGAGAAGTTGGTAGATCGGAAGCCACTGCAACGCTTTCTTTTGCGATGATGCCAGAAGGAATATTAGCAGAAGGGCGCGGTTCATCAGTGAAGAATGTGAAATAGACGCGGTGCCAACTGAGTAGCCATACGAGAGCTTCCTGGCCGGACATCTGGCCGGTATGCGCATGGGTAGGTTGTCCACTTTGAAAATAGATTTCGCCTTCCTCAAAACGGCTATTCTGAAACCGTTCGACACTTAATAGCCCACTTTGTCTTCGCGTACGAATCAGCTCTAACACATCCCCCAAACTCTCTGCTGCATTATCCCTGCCTTTTGTCATGGCACGCAGTCTCCCCTCTTACGCTGTATTGAGCAAAAATATCATAAAAGTAGTCAAATAAGTGTCAGATTACAAAACGCTCTGCTGGGATATGTATGTCTTACCCATAAATCCACGCAACTTCATATACCAGTTATACCATAGATATGGACGAATAAGGAAGTAAGAAGTATCTCATTTTGCGGTATCTTCGGCATTCTTAATGAAATTTTTAT
>WNFB01000186.1_pt1 | contig 48361 bp, 47 predicted proteins | sample 5400501 | NCBI WGS metagenome assembly WNFB01 (sample SAMN13153341, study PRJNA577476) | soil metagenome | isolation source: 200 cm saprolite under Douglas fir tree site 2 hole 1 | place: USA:California | collected 2015-04-18 | reverse complement strand
GGCGGCCGCGGTGTCCTGATCCCGCCCGGGGACCCCCAGGCTCTCGCCAAGGCGCTGTCGCGCGTCCTGGGCGGCGAGCGTCCCGACCCCGGCCCGGGCCGCGCCTATGCCCGCCAGTTCACCCCCGGCGCCGCGGCCGCAATGTACGCCGACGCCTACCGCCAGCTGCTCGCCAGCCGCGCCAAGTCAGGGGAACCAACCGCGCCACGGCCTTGAAACCAGCGCACTGCGACCGTTGTCCTTGCCGCGTGCAGCGCCCTGGCCAGTGCCGTGGCGTCCGCCACGAGAGCGTCCCCGGCTGACCGGATCACGCCGCCGCCGGCGATCGCCGCGGCAGCGCTCGCACGCCATATCGCGCCTGCCATTCTCATCAAACCACCCGTGCTCCGACCGTGCGACGGCGCACGGCGGTGCGCCGGCTGGTCGGATGTAGGCAAGCCGGCGGTCATGCAGGCGCCGTGCCGCCGCGGTGGCGACGGTGTGAAGGAACGCGCGCTGGCGCTGCCGGTCAGGCGCGCGGCAAGGTCAGCGTCATCTGCGTGCCACATCCGGGCTGGCTGCTGGCCGCCAGGTCGCCGCCATGCGCGCGGGCGAGCTCCGCGGCCACCGACAGGCCGATGCCGCTGCCGGAGACCTGTGCGGCCTGCCGCCCGCGCCAGAACCGGTCGAAGATGCGGGGCAGTTCGCTCGCGGGTATGCCGGCACCGGTATCGGCGACCTGCAGCACCGCGGCGGACCCAGCCGGACCCGACCGGATGACGACGCGGCCGCCGGACGAGGTGAACTTCAGCGCGTTGGTGAGCAGGTTGGTAATGACCTGGTGCAGCCGGTCCGGGTCGGCACGGACTTCTACCGGGGTCAGCCGCCGGTCCAGGGTGATGCCGGCTGCCTCGAACCTGCCGGCCAGGCTGTCGGCCGCGGTGGCAGCGATGTCTGCCAGGTCGCGGCGGCTCAGGTCCAGCAGGAGGGCGGCGGCGTCGGCGGCGGCCAGGGTCTGCAGGTCGCCGACCATGCGCGCCAGCCGCAGCACCTCGTCGCGCAGCGAGGCCAGCTGGCCCGGGGTTGGCTCGGCCACGCCGTCGAGCAGCGCCTCGTGGCCCGCCTGCAGGACGGCGATAGGGGTGCGCAGCTCGTGGGCGACGTCGGCGACCAGGTCGCGGCGCATCTGCTCCTGCCGGTCCAGCGTGTCAGCCATCTGATCGAAGGCGGTCGCCAGCTCGCGGAGCTCACCGGGCGCGGAGATCAGCCCAACCCGCGCGGCTCGGTCCCCGCTGCCCATCGCCCGGGCAACGACGATCAGCCGTCTGACCGGCCGCGTTATCCGCCGCGCGGCGCCCAGGCCGGTCAGCAGCGCGAGCAGTGCCGCAAGCCCGGCGGCCCCGGCGATGGCCCGCCACAGCGCGATCCGCAGGGCATGATCGGCGCCGGCGAGCCCGGAAGCGGTGAACCGGACCACTGCCACGCCCACCCGCTGGCCCCTGGCCACCACGGCGGCGCTGACCCGCGGGCCGGCCGCGTGCCTGCCGAATCCCGGCGAGGAGGCGACGGGCCGGCCGGCCCAGTCCATTATCTCGGTATCCGCGCCGACGCTGGCGGCGAGGTCCAGCACCGGTGACAGGTCAGCAGATGCCCAGCTGTCGCTGCGGTCCCACGCGCCCGCTGCGGCCACCGCGATCGCGCTGGCCAGCTCGTAACGCTGGCGGCTGGCCAGGTGCGAGACATCCGCCGCAGCGAACGCGGCCATCAGCCCGGCCAGCAGCGCCACCGCGGCTAGCGCGACCGCGAGGAACGCGAGCGCCAGCCGCAGCCCGATCGCGTCGCTGCGGGTGCCGGAGCGGGTCGGCCCGGAACCGGCCTCAGCCATCGCGAGCCAGGCCCAGCCGGTAGCCGCTACCCAGCACGGTCTGCACGATCCGGGGATTGCCCGGGTCGTCCTCGATCTTCCTGCGCAGGTTCTTCACATGCGAGTCGACGGTGCGCTCGTATCCCTCGAACTCATACCCGCGCACCCGGTTGATCAGCTCGAACCGGGAGTAGACCCGTCCCGGCACGGAAGCCAGCGCCACCAGAACGCCCCACTCGGTCGGGGTCAGGGCGACCTCCGCGCCGCGCACCCGGGCCAGCCGCCGCGGCTCGTCGATGACCAGCATGCCGTCGCCGTAGCTGGAGACTGAATGCTCAGCTGCCGGGCCGCCGCGCCGCAGGATCGCCTGCACGCGCAGCACCAGCTCCCGCGGGCTGAACGGCTTGGTGACGTAATCATCGGCGCCCAGCTCCAGCCCGGCGATCCGGTCTTCCTCGGCGCTCTTGGCGGTCAGCATGAGGATCGGGACAGGCGCGGCCGCCCGCAGCTCCCTGGCCACCGTCCCGCCCGGCACATCCGGCAGTCCCAGATCCAGCACGACCAGGTCCGGGGATGCCGAGGCCGCCAGCATGATCGCCTCCGCACCGGAGCCTGTGGACAGGACGGTGAGCCCGGCCCGCTCCAGGTAGGACCGAACCAGCTCGCGCAGCTTGCGCTCGTCCTCCACCAGCAGCACGGTCGCCGCCATGCGCCCTCACCCGCCTCTTCGCCGGCCGGCCGCCCGCCGCACGTCCGGTCCGTTCCATGATCGCGCCAGGCAGGCCCTTCGGCCCCAGGTGCGGCCGGCGCCGGTGAACTGATCGCAATCTTCATACGTTCACCATGACAGTTTCACCTGCCCCGCACCGTGTCCCGGTGCACTGACGCCATATGCACCAGGGGCAGGGGACGGCGAGCATGACCGGCAGTGACCTGATCGTGGCGGCGCCCTGGGTCATCTTCGGCGCCTGCCTGGCCGTCATCTATGCCCGGCTGCTCTGCACGCGCCAGCCCTTGTGCAGACGCGCCATCCGCGGATAACCCGCTCCGGGTAGGCCAGCTGGTCTGGGAAACCGCACGCCTGGGAGGTTCTCCACCAGATCCACACAACCGCTGCACGTTGCCTGCGCCCGCGCGTGCTCTGCTGGAAAGACCACGCGAACGCCAGACCATGAAGGGTTGTGATGGCCGTTTCCGATCTCGCCCGTGCCTGGCGGCTGCCTGCTCTGGGCGCCAGGGAACGCTGATGACCGGCCTGTCGCAACTGGACGTCAGCTCCCTGCTCTCCTACGCCGTTGCCGTCCTGTTCCCCGCGCTCGACGCGCTCCTCCCGGTGCTGCCCAGCGAGACCGCGGTCATCGCGCTTGGCGTTGCCACGGCCGGCAGCGCCGATCCTCGCATCGCACTGCTGATCGCGCTCGCCGCGTTCGGGGCGTTCCTCGGCGACAATGCCGCATATCTGCTGGGCAGGCGCTTCGGCCCGGCCGTCAGCGCGCGGCTGTTCGCCGGCGAGCGCGGCTCGCGCAGGCGCGCCTGGGCGGAACGCTCCCTCCAACGTTTCGGCGCGCGCATCATCATCGCCTGCCGGTTCATCCCCGGCGGGCGCACCGCGGTCACCCTGACTTGCGGCGTGATCGGCTACCCGCGGCGCAGCTTCGTCCCCGCGACCGCCTGCGCGGGTGCGATCTGGGCCAGCTATGCGTTCTTCATCGGCCGGATTGGCGGCAAAACTTTCGAAGACCGGCCATGGGCCGGGCTGCTGCTGGCGCTTGCGCTCGCGCTTGTGGTCAGCGCGGTGATCGAGGCGGCCCGGCGGGCGTGGCGGTGGCGGAACAGCGACCGGGACTACCCGCGCCCGGGCACGGTGCGCGGGCAGGAGGCCACGGTCACGGCAACGGCAGCGCGCGTCATGGCAGCAGGCCAGCCGCCTGCAGATGCCGGGTAGTTTGCGCAAGCCCTTCTCCACGCCGCCTACATAGGCTGCCCATCTCCGCTCCACGCCCTGGCGATCTACTGCGGCCATGGGAACCCCCGCACGTGACGGCGCTGGCATGGCAGCCGTCTCGGCGACGGCGACGGCACCTCCTCGGTCTCTCAATGGCGGCGGCCGCGGCGGTGCCTGCTGCGGTGCCGCGACCGTCATCATGCGCGACCCACTGGGGCAGCAAGTCCAAGCACGCGGGAACGCCGGGAAAGTCATCCGGGGAGTTACCTCGATCGGCCTCGGCGTGCGCGCTGGGCTGCCATTTCGCGTCCTTGCCCTGAAGGGGCCGGACCAGCAGTCACAGCTCGTGATCGACGTTGCCTATCACCGATAGCGCCAGGCCCGGCTCGCCCCCGGCCGCACCCGGGGGTCCACGGCGGGGGCGAGCCTTCCTCAGCTGAGCGCGGCGGCGCGGTCAGCGGGCCGGCGACACCGGCGCAGCGCCCCGGCTCCGGTCCGCGGTGTCCGACGCCGCGGCGAACGTCGCCGCGATCAGCTTGAGCGGCTCGTTCCTGTGCGGGGGCTGACTCCGTCATCACGCTGCTCCTTCTGATGGTTGCTGGGAAGCCGAGGCTGAGCCCCGGCTGGCGGTCTGGCCGGGCTGTCACCGCCGTGGTCCGTGTCACCGGCTGGGAGCGCCAGGGCGGCGGGGGCCAGCAGGGCGATTCCGGCCACGGCGATCGCGGCGCCGGATAGCTGGATCGCGAGCATGGACGGGGAGGTAGCCAGGCGTTCGTCGAACACGGCCGTTCCGATGACCACCCCGGAGATGGGTTCCACGGCGTCGATGACCGGCAGGCTGGCGGTGAGCTGGCCGGCCTGATAGGCGCTCTGGGACAGCAGCAGCCCGGCGAGGCCAAGCGTGATCAGCGCCCAGGGCTGCCAGTGGCCCAGGATGCTCGCCGGGCTGGCGTCGCGAAGCAGCCGGGAGGCACTTAGCGTGACGGCGGCGGTCAGGCCGAAGGTGACGCCGGCAGCTGCGGCGAGCAGCCCGGCGCGTACCGCGTCACGACGGGCTTTGCCCACTGTGACAGCCGCCGCGCAGGCGAGCGCGACGGCGCCGAACGCGAGCAGCCATTCCGAGGCCGGCGCGTCGGAGCGGCCTGAGGAGGGTGGCGAGGTCGCCAGGAAGATCCCTATGCCGCTGGCCACGAGCGCGCAGCCGGCCCAGTCGGGGCGGCGCATTGGCCGCCGCGACCACCAGGCTGCGAGCGCCATCGCGAACAGCAGGGTCGGTAGCCACGATCGGTGCGACCAGCGCGAGCGGGCCAAAGGCCAGCGCCAGGGCCTGCAGGCCGTACGCGGCGGCCGCCAGCACAATCCCGGCCAGCCAGGCCGGCCGGCTGGCCAGGTCGGCAAGCAGCCGCAACCGCAGTGTCTGGCCGGCAGCGGCCTCGCGGGCCTGCCGGTGCTGAAGCACCGCGGCCACGCCGAACGAGCCCGCCGCCGCCAGCGCCGCGAGGACGGCGACTACGGTCCCGGCCACGGCATGTTGGCTACCTCGCGGTGGGCAGCCCGCAGCAGGTGACGACGCGGATCCACGGTCGCTCCCTCCTCGCCTTCCAGCGGCACAAGCGCTGACCGCCCGTGCCGGCCGCCAGCTCCCTGCGTGCGCGGGAGCCTGACTGATCAAAGCCGGCGGAAGTGGAAGCGGGATGCCTTCGCTGTGGCGCGCCTATGGAGAAGCGCCGGAGCGAACCTCTGACGATTCGACGTCGGGAACGCCGGGCGGCCGATCAGGGTGCCGACCGCCGGCCGCGCGCCCTGGGCCGTGGTCCGCAGCGACTACCGGGCCTACGTGGCGGAAGTTGTCTCTGTCAACCCTAGCGATCCTTGGTCGCTAGCCGCTTGCGCCCGGACCTTTGGCTGTGCTCGCGTGGCCGGCAGATACGGTCATCTCGGCCGGGTGAGCCAGCGTCTGGTAGACCACGCAATAGCGTTCGGTCAGGGTGAGCAACGTTTCGATCTGCCCGGCGCTGGCATCGGTATCGAGCTCGAAGGACAGGCGGATGGACCTGAATCCCACCGGCGCGTCCTTGCTCACTGCGAGCGTCCCCCGGAAGTCCAGGTCACCCTCGGCGGTGACGGTTCCCCTGGCGACCGGAATCTGCAGCGACGTCGCCACGGCCCGCAGCGTGACGCCTGCGCACGCCACGAGCGCCTGCAGGAGCATGTCCCCGGAGCAGGAAAGCGAACCGTCCCCGCCGGTCGCCGGGTGCAGGCCCGCCTCAACCAGCGCTTTGCCGGTGGCCACTGAGCAGCTGATGGCCTGGTCGCCGAGATCGCCATGCGCCCGCAAGGTGACAACCGCTTGCCGAGGATTCTCGCGGTAGGCATCCTTGAGAGGCTGCTGCACGGCGCGCAGCACAGCGCTGTCCATGTTGCCCTCCAAGTCTGCGGCGCAGGTAGCGCCCGGGCGGCCGGAACGCCCGCCGGATACCAGGCTCGCAGCCCGTTGCAGCCCGTGTCCACCCGGCGCCACCGAAGCCGGACCGGCCGCATGACAACCTCAACAGCCATGGGAGGGCTTCACGGGACGTCGCCGTCAGCGCTGCTCGGCGGCGATCCCGCCAGCCACCTGCCCGCCCACCCCCGCCACGTTCGCCGAGCGCGGCAAGGCCAAGTCCGGGCATTGGCCGGCGGCCTGCCGTGCGAACGATGCCATTTCAGCGAGCAGCGCCCTGGCCACCGCATCGGAGCTAACGCCAAGCTCCGCCACCAGGGCCCAGCCGGCGACGACGGCGGCCAGGTGCGTGCACGCCCTACTCGTTAGCATGCACATGTGGATCAGCTCGAATGTGCGGAACCGCCTGATGACGCCCCCCGGTATGCGCCGGGTGAGCTGAGGTGATCACCTTCGAGGTCTCGTCGGCCTCCCCAGCGCAGGTCGATACCGATCTGCTCGTGCTGCCGTGTTACGAGGGACCAACCCAGGGCCCGGGGGTCACCGAGGTCGGCACGGCACTCGGAGTCAACCTCGTGGAGATACTCCGCCGACACCGGTTCTCCGCGCGCGTAGGCGACACCCTCGATCTAGTGAGCGTCGGGCACATCCCGGCCGGGAGCCTGGTGTTTGTAGGGCTTGGCCCGGCAGGCGAGGTGGACTCGGACGTGATTCGCCGAGCGGCGATGAGGGCAGCCGGATGCATGGCGATGAGCGCCCGGGCGGCCACGACACTTCCGGCGGCGGGAATACTTCGGGGCGAGGCCGGCACCGGCGAAGAGGCCGCCAGTGCGTTCGCCGAGGGGCTGCTGCTTGGCGCGTATCGCTTCGATCGGTACAAGCGGGATCCCATCGACCTCGTCTCGCGAGAGAAGCCGGTTCTCGAGCGGGTGACCGTTCTAGCTGGCGCCGCCGAGCGCGCGCGGGTGGCGTCCGGCCTCCGGCACGGCGAGGTCTTCGCCCGCGCGGCGAACTGGGCCCGGGACCTGGTGAACGCGCCTGCTGCCGACGCCACCCCGGCCGCCCTGGCGGACGAGGCAGCGCAGGTCGCCCGGGAATGCGGAATGGCCTGCAAGGTGTGGGCGGCAGGCGACCTGGCCAGGGGCGGCTTCGGCGGCATCCTGGGAGTGGGGCAGGGAAGTATCAATGAGCCGCGGCTGCTCGAGCTCTCCTACAGTCGCGCTGGAGGCGCCCGCCCCATCTGCCTCACCGGCAAGGGCATTACGTTCGATTCCGGCGGGCTGTCGCTGAAGCGCTCGTCAGAGATGGAGTGGATGAAGTCCGACATGGCCGGGGCGGCCGCGGTCCTGGCTGCGATGCGGGGCGCGGTCGAGCTCGACCTGCGCGTGAACGTGGATGCCGTCCTCCCGTTCGCCGAGAACCTCCCAGGGGGGTCGGCACTCCGGCCCGGGGATGTGGTGACCCAGCGTGGCGGCAGGACCTCGGAAGTCGCGGACACCGATAGCGAGGGGCGCTTGATCCTCGCGGATGCCCTGGCGTACCTCGCGGAGCGCAGGCCAGCCGCCGTCGTTGACGTGGCCACGCTCACCGACGCCGCCGGCCTGGGCGAAGCGCTGTGGGCCGTGATGGGCAACGATCCCGGGCTGATCGCCGAGTTGCTGGCCGCAGGCGAGGACGTCGGAGACCGTGGCTGGCAGTTGCCCCTGCCAGCTGCCTACCGGCATTACCTGGAATCCAGCGTGGCCGACATCCGCAACACACCGGAGGGCGCTCCCGACACCACTGTCATGGCGGGCTTGTACCTGAGGGAGTTCATCGCCGACATTCCCTGGGTGCACATCGACAATGGTTCCACGGCGTATCTGCTGCAAGGTGGTGACGGCTGGCCGAAGGGCGCCACAGGGTCTCCCACCAGGGCGATGCTCCGCTGGCTCGAGCGCCGCGCCGAGCACAGGCGATGAGCCGGGGCGCAGCGCGGCGGCTCATACCAGCCGTGAGCAGGAGGCGCCGCCCGCGGTCCAGTGCCCGGCCGGCGGTAACAGGCGGTCCGGCCCGATGCGCACGGAGTCGGACCATGGGCATAGCGCACCAGTCCTCATACTGTGTATGTTGTGCGAGAAGAGGTGAGGCGGCGGCGAGGCCGGCCTGGCTGCGGGAGAAGGCGTATCCGCCGTGCGGTCGTCCGTAGGATAATCGGCGCACCCCGCCGTTCCTGGGCGCTGTCCGCCGGAAAGGGGACATCATGCGCGCTCCGGTGACTCGACCCGCCCGCGCCCGCCTTCGTCGGGCCGCGCCGCTGCTCGCCCTGGCGCTCCTAGCGGCATGCACCGCCCAGCCGGGATCTTCGAGTCACGGGGTGAAGGAAGGCGGGGTCCTTCGCATCGGCACGAGCTACCCGATCGACTCCCTGAACCCGTTCGTCGCGCAGTCGGACTACTCGTACATGGCGTTCGAGTACATCTACCCCCAGCTAGTCCAGTACAACGCGAAGCTTGACATCGTGCCCGACTTCGCGACCAGCTGGACGACGTCCCCCGACGGACTCACCTGGACCTTCCATACCCAACCGCACGCCAAATGGTCGGACGGACGGCCGCTCACTGCCGAGGATGCGGCCTGGACGATCAACTCCGTCCTCAAGTACGTCAACGGGCCCACGGCGAACTCGGCCGGCGTCCTTGCGCACGTGGCCGGGGCGGACGCGCCCGGGCCGGACACGCTGGTGGTTCACTACAAGAAGCCAGTGGCCAACGTGCTCTCGCAGTTCCAGGGGATGTCCATCCTTCCGCGCCAGGTCTGGGCGCAATACTTCACCGGCAAGGGAACCGGGATCAAGACATTCCAGAACACCCCCCGCAGCGGCCAGCCGCTTGTCTCCGGCGGACCGTTCGAACTCGTGAAGTACGTGAAGAACCAGGTGGCGCTGTTCAAGCGAAACCCGGCATGGTACGGGCCGAAGCCGCATATCGAAGGCTTCGGCCTGCAGTTCTTCTCGAACGACGACGCGATGATCCAGGCACTCAAGACCGGGCAGGTGGACTTCATCGGCGAGTACACGCCGCCTACCGCGGTGGCCACCTTGAAGCAGGCCGGCTTTGTGGTGTCCACCCCGCCGTCCATCTCCATGAAGACGTTCATCATCAACGGCAACCCGAAGAAGACCACGCACCGCGAGCTGCTCAACCCGCTCGTCAGGGAGGCGATCGAGTACGCCACCGACCGCCAGCAGATCATCCGGACGGCCTGGCTCGGCTACGCCACCCCAGGGAGCACCATCGTGGCCGCCGCCGATGGCAGCTGGCACGACCCGAACATCCATCCGCTCCCGTTCAACCTGGCCAAGGCCAACCAGCTGCTGGATCAGGCGGGCTACAAGAAAGGGCCGGACGGGATCCGGATCGCCAACGGCCACCCGATGTCGTACAGCGTCATCTTCCCGCCGGACGAACGGGGAGCCGGCGACCGGACATTCCAGATCCTGCAGGCCGATTTCAGGAAGATCGGGATCCAGATCACCCAGCAGAACATGGACGACAGCGCCACCTTCAGCGCGATCTCGGCACCCGGCAACAAGTACCTCACCTTCGACATGGCGATGTGGGACTGGGTGCCGCCAGTCGATCCCGACTTCATGCTCTCGGTGATGACCTGCCAGCAGCTCGGCAACAACAGCGACAGCGGCTACTGCAACCCTGCGTACGACCAGGTGTACCAGCAGCAAGGGACGCTCACGAACCCGACGCAGCGCCAGCATCTCGTCTGGCGCATGCAGCAGATGATCTACAACGCCCGGCCCTACATCGTGCTGGTCTACCCCGACATCATCGAGGCGCACAGCCCGAAGTGGACGGGGTTCACTGTGGGGCCGGTGATGGGATCGGTGAACTCCCTCTCCGTCGAGACGCTGCTCCATGTGCATCACGTCTGACCCCCGTCGCGGCCGGCGGCGGCTACCGGGCCTGAGCCCGCCGGATGGCCGGCTCACCAGCTCCGCCGCGGGATCCGAGGGACCATGCGCGGCGCGGACTATGTGATCAAGCGGGCCGGATTCGCCCTGCTCACGATCTTCATCGCGATAACGATCAACTTCTTCCTGTTCCGGGTGCTCCCCGGCAACGCGGTGACCGACCTGTCCCGGGTTCCGCGCGCAACGTCGCAGCTACGGCGCGCCCTGACGGTCCAGTTCGGCCTCGACAAGCCGAAATGGGAGCAGTACCTGATCTACCTCAGGCAGCTCGCGCACGGGAACATGGGCATCTCCTACGCCTACCAGCAGCCCGTGTCCTCGCTGTTGCTGAACGCCCTCAAGAACACGATCCCGATGGTGACGATCGGCACGGTCGGCGCCATCGTTGTCGGGATCCTCACCGGGATACTCTCAGCCTGGCGGCGTGGATCCGTCAGCGATCATGTAAGCACGAACCTGGCCATCGCCTTCTACGCGTTCCCGACCCAGTTCCTCGGGCTGATGCTGCTGATCCTGTTCGGCGGGCTGCTGCCGACCTCCGGGATGGAGAACCCTTACGCCGGCGTGTTCGGGCCGGAGAGCCTGTTCGCGCGCCTGCAAGACATCGGCCTGCACATGACGCTGCCTGCCCTCACCCTGCTGCTGACGCTCTATGGCGAATTCACCCTGATCATGCGGTCCTCGATGCTCGAGACGCTGGGCGAGGACTACGTGCTCACTGCGCGGGCGAAAGGCATGTCCGACCAAAAGATCATCTCCCGTCATGTCCTACGGAATGCGCTGCTGCCGATCGCCACCATCGTGGCGCTTTCGCTGGGCTGGATCGCGGCGGGGGCAATCCTCATCGAGTTCATCTTCTCCTGGCCTGGTATCGGCCTGGCCTTGTGGCAGGCAATCAACCAGCGTGACTATCCGATGCTGCAGGGTGGCTTCCTCGTCCTGGCGGTGGCCGTCATCGCGCTGAACTTCATCGCGGACCTCGCCTATTTCAAGCTCGACCCGAGGATCACCGAATGAGCAACGTCGTCCTGGATCCAGGCCTGGCCATCGAGGGCGCCGCCGTCCGGTCGCGGGCCGGGTTCCTGCGCCATGTGCTGCTGGAACGAAAGGCCGCCACCGCGGGACTCGGCATCATAGCGTTCTTCGTGGCGCTGGCGATCGCCTCGCCGCTCGTCGCCCCTTACTCGACTACCGCCCAGACGTGCGCGGTGTTCGCCGCGCCGTCGGCCAGGCACTGGTTCGGCTGCGACGACGGAGGCATCGACGTGCTGAGCGAGATCATCTGGGGCGGCCGGATCTCGCTGATCATAGGTTTCGCCGCGACGATGATCTCGATGGTGATCGGCGGCGGCGTCGGGATCCTCTCCGGCTACTTCGGCGGGTGGGTCGACATCACGCTGATGCGGATCACCGACTACCTGCTGGTGATTCCCGACCTCGCATTCGCCATGGTGATCGCGGACGTGTGGGGACCGAGCCTGCTGCACGTCATCTTCGTCATCGGCATCCTGGAGTGGGCCGCGACCGGGAGGATAATTCGTGCCCAGGTGAAGAGCGTGAAGGAGCGCGTCTACATCAAGCGTGCCCGCTCGATCGGCGCAGGGAACGGCAGGATCATCTTCCGCCACATCCTGCCGCAGGTCGGGCCCTTGCTGATGGCAAACACCGTGCTCACGATCGCCGTCGCGATCTACCTCGAGACCGCCCTGGCCTTCCTCGGGCTTGAGGACCCGACCACGACCACCTGGGGCACCATTCTCGAGCACGCCTTCGAGCGCGCCGCCGTGAGCGCCGGCGCGTGGTGGGCAATCGTCCCCGACGGCATCGTGATAACCGCGCTGATCATGGGGTGCTTCCTGCTCGGCCAGGCCATCGAGGATGCCCTGAACCCCCGGCTCAAGGTGGCGCATCTGTCGATCAGGCGCTGGAGCCTGCGTCCGCTGGCCGGCAGGGGGTCTGACGCGATATGAGGCACCGGCCGCAGTGAGCATGCTCGAGATCCGTGACCTGCACGTATGGTTCCGCCTGCCGGACGGCGGCGAGCTGCACGCCGTGCGGGGCGTGAGCCTCGACCTGGCCCAGGGCGAGCGGTTCGGCCTGGTCGGCGAGTCGGGCTGCGGGAAGACCACCACGATCCTCGCCCTGATGGGCCTGCTGCCGCCAACTGCCGCAGTGGCCGGCGAAGTGCGGATCAACGGCCAGGACATCCTCGCCGGCGGCGAGGACTCGGTGCGCCCGCACCGCTGGACTGACCTCGCCATGGTGTTCCAGGGCGCGATGAACGCGCTTAACCCCGTCCGGAAGGTGGTCTCGCAGATCGCCGAGCCGATCGAGTTGCACGGCCTCGGCTCCGCGGCCGCCGCGCGAAAGAGGGCCGACGAACTGCTCGACATGGTCGGGATCCCTGTCGCGGCCGGCCAGCGGTACCCGCACGAGTTCTCCGGCGGCATGCGCCAGCGGGCCGCGATCGCCATGGCACTCGCCTGCCGGCCGAAGATCCTGCTGGCCGATGAGCCGACCACCGCACTCGACGTGATGGTCCAGGCCCAGATACTCAATCTCCTGGTCGGGCTGTCGCAGGACTTCGGGCTGGCACTGGTGCTGGTCACTCACGACTTGCCGGTGGTGGCGCAGGTGTGCGAGCGGGCGGCCGTCATGTACGCCGGCGAGATCGTGGAGACCGGGCCGATGGCTTCTCTGTACCACGCCACCAGCCACCCGTACACCCGGCTGCTGTTCGGCGCAACGCCCGACCTGTACGGCGACGAGGCCGTGACGTCCATTCCCGGCGCCCCGCCGCGGCTGGACCGCCCGATCACGGGATGCCCGTTCCGCCCGCGTTGCGACTCAGCCTTCGACCGCTGCGCATCGGAGGCTCCGGCGCTCAGGGACGTCACCTCGGGACACGCCGCGGCCTGCCATCGCAATGACCTGCCAGCGGCCGAGCGCGCCGCCAGGGACGCGGCCCGCTCGGCGCGGTCGGCGGCCGTGGAGCCAGCGGCCGGGGCAAGGACGGAGGCCGACTGGTGAAGGCCCGCCCGGAGATCGCACGCGGAGATGGCGAGCCCGCCGAGCCGCCGCTGCTCGACGTCGAGGGCCTTCGCACCCGCTATCCCGTCCGGCGCCCGCTGGCCGAGCGCATCGCCCGGCGGCCAAGGCGGTGGGTGCAGGCAGTCGACGGCGTCTCGTTCTCGCTCCGGCGCGGCGAGATGCTCGCGCTGGTCGGCGAGTCCGGGTGCGGCAAGACCAGCGCGGCGCAGACGATCCTCAGGATGGTCGATGCCACCGGCGGGACGATCCGGTTCGAGGGCCGCGACATCACCCGCAGCTCGCAGCGGCGCCTGCGACCGCTGCGACGGCGCATCCAGATGATCTACCAGGATCCCTACGAGTCGCTCGACCCGCGTTTTCGGGTGCGTCACACGGTCGAGGAGCCAATGCTCGTGCACGGCATCGGCGGGTCGAAGCGCCGGCGGCAAGAGCAGATCCTGCAGGCCCTGGAGCGGGCGGAGCTCTCGCCAGCCGAGCTGTTCGCTGACCGCTACCCCCATGAGCTTTCCGGCGGCCAGCGCCAGCGGGTGGCGATCGCGGCCTCCCTGGTGCTCGACCCCGTCCTCCTGCTCGCCGACGAGCCCGTCTCCATGCTGGACGTGTCGGTCCGGGCCGGAGTGCTGTCGCTGCTCGACAACCTCCGGCGGGACCGGACCATGGGGATCCTGATGATCACCCACGACTTGTCCACGGCCGCGCATTTTGCCGACCGCATCGCGGTGATGTATCTCGGGCGGATCGTCGAGCAGGGGCCGGCCAGGGAGGTCGTCCGCAACCCCCAGCATCCGTACACCAAGGCCCTCCTGTCGGTGGTCCCCAATCGGGATCCCCTCGCCCGGTCCGCGCCTCAGATACTGAAAGGCGAGACCCCGAACCCGGTCGAGGTGCCCTCCGGCTGCCGCTTCCGCCCCCGATGCCCCATCGCGGAGGAGAGGTGCCGGGCGATCGACCCTGAGCTCAGGGCGCCGGCCGCCCGGCGGGCCGAGGGGCATGACGTCGCGTGCCTGCTGGCCTGAGCCCGGGGCACGGTGCCATGCGGGCGGATGAGCGACGGCGCGATACGGCTGAGGGCAGCGGCGCGATACGGCGGAGGGGCAAGGCGCAGTAGCGTGCGTGCGCCAGCTCCTGCATTAGCTCCATCCGCGTCCGCACCGCCCAGCGCGGCCCGCAGGTCCTCCTGATTGTGCCTCGCCGGTCGCGTGATAATGCCGCGCAATGGCATGGCGCGCCTGTTCGTAGCGGCTCCAGAGCTCATCCCACATCGCGGCGCGGGACTGGTCGGGGTCGTGGATGAGCTCACCGTCGGGCGAGGCCGGCTGCCACGTTCCATCGACGCCGCGGCGCGCGGCGAGCGCAGCGCCTCGCGCCGAGCAGTCGGTGTCGCTGTCGCCCGGCACGCGGACCCGGCGGCGGGCGGCATCGGCAAGATCGGCCCGGAACCCGGGGTCGGCCGCGCTCCCCCCGGCCAGCTCGAGGTCACGGCCGAAGCGCCCGGTCTCGTCGAGCACGGCGAGGCACCGGCGGCTCTCCATGACGATCCCGTTGACCAGGCCCCTGGCCAGGTGACGCCGCCCGTGCCGCAGCTCGAGGCCGACGACGGTGCCCGCCGCAGCGGGATCCCAGAGCGCGCCCTGCTCACCCGGGCTCAGATAGGGCAGGACGAGCGGCGCGTCGCGAGGATCTGTCCCGGCCGCCAGGGCAACGAGTGCCGCCTCGTCCAGCTCGTCGCCGAGCAGCCTGGCGAGCCAGCTGATCGCGCTGCCCGTCGCCAGCAGGTCCATCTCCAGGCCCCAGCCGCCCGGCTCGGCGAGCGGGGTGACCAGGAACCGGTGCCGCGGGTCGAGCAGCAGCCGATCGGCCACGCCCATGATGACGTTGCTCGTGCCGGCGATGTACGCGACCTGGCCGGGGTGGCGAACTCCCAGGCCGACCGCGCCGAGGACCGAGTCCGCGGCGCCCAGGCATACCGGGACCTGACCGATCCCGAGACGCGCGGCTGCCTTGGCGCGCAGCGGCCTGCATGTCGTCGAGGGCAGCACGGGCGGCAGCGACGGCAGCGCCCGCCCGCTCATGCTCCGGGCCGCGGCGAGGGCTTTGCCGTGCCAGCCGCCCGCCACCAGCTGGTAGCACCCGAAGCCGGACGCGGTGCTCGGGTCGGTCGCGATCTCGCCGGTCAGCCAGCCGAACAGGTAGTCCTTGGCGGCCAGCAGCCTGGCCGTAACCGCGGCGCGGGCTGGCTCCTCGTCGGCCAGGCGCAGGAACATCGGGAGCAGGTAGCGGCCGTCGACCCACTGCCCGGTGACCCGGTACAGGGCGCCGGCGCCGCAGCGCTCGCGCAGCTCGTCACCGCGGGCGTCAGCCCGGCTGTCCTGCCAGGTGATCGCCGGCCCGGCAGGCTCGCCGTCGGCCGCGGCGGTGACGAGTGTCGGGATCATCCCGGACAGTCCGATACCCCGCCAGCGCTGCGGGGCGACCGCACCGCGGAGCTGGCCGACGACTGTCTCGACCGCCGTGATCCAGTCCTGCGGCGCCTGCTCGGCCGCCCCGGCCGCAGGCCTGCTTGTCGGATAGGCCGCGCTGGCCCGGGCGGCGACCGTGCCCGAGGCGGCGAGCGCCACGCCCTTCAGCCCGGAGGTCCCGAGATCGAGACCGATGTAGACGTCCGCGTGCTCCCCCGTCATCTCCGGTCACGCCGACCGCGGACCGGCCAGCTCTGCCTCGACCGTATCGCCGTGGCTTGTTGCAGGCTCGGTATAGAAGCTCGACTTGCCTGCCCACTGCGAGATGAAGGACAGGATCAGCCCGACCAGGGCCGCGCCGAGGCCGAATGCGATCTCGGCGCCGTTCAGCGAGTGGGTCGCCAGCGATCCGGGCCGGTCCGGTGCAGGATGGCTGCTCGCTGGCGAGGACATGGCACCGCTCCCCTTTCCCGCAGGACCGCTCCGCGGGCGCGCAACTACATACTGTGTATGTTTAGTATGTCGTCATAAAATAGACGCACCGGCTCCTGCTGCGCAATGGCACCGGCGGATTCGCATGCCGGGCGGTCAGCCCCGCTTCCGCGGCGGGCGCGGTCCCGCCGCGCGGGCACGCGAGGGGCGGTCACGGGCGGCATCCGGCAGCGACCGGACGTCCCAGTCCTGGAACCCGGGAGTCGGGAACAGGTGCCGCGACGTGCTGCCCGAGATGGCGAACGCAAACTCGGTCGCCGGGTACAGCTGCTCGAAGCAGTCGAAGGGCGCCCCGCCGGTATCCATGCTCAGCCCCCGGATCCGCACCACCTGGGTGCGCGGCGGTATGCCCAGCAAGCTGCGTTCCTCCTGGGTGGGCATGATGACCTCGAGATACTGCTCCTCGTACTCATCCTCCAGCCCGTACTCGCTGCTCAGCAGGTCATAGAGGGAGCCGCCCGGGCGGCTCACCAGGCGGTCGAGCTCCGGGGCCAGCGAGGTGGGGATGATCGAGGTCTCAACGACCGCCGGCTGGCTGTCGATCATGCGCTGCCGCCGCAGCCGCCATACCTGAGAATCGGCTCGTATCTGCAGCGCGCGGGCGACATCAGCCGACGGCAGCCCCCGCCGCATCGACAGGATGCGGGTGTCCAGGCTGTCGGCCGGGCGCCCTTCCTCGCTCTCGGCCAGCGCGCCAATCAGGCTGCCCGCCCTGGTCGGTTCGGTCACGATCCTGGGCCGGGCCAGGAAGGTCCCGAGGCCCTGGTGGCGGCGCACCTTCCCGGCGCGCTCCAGCTCGTCAAGGGCCCGCCGGACCGTGATCAGGCTGACACCGACGAGCTCGGCCAGCTCGGCATAGGTGGGCAGCTGGTCGCCAGGGGCCAGCCCTCGCTCGGAAACGAGCTTCTCGACGTACTCGACCACCTGCTCATACAGCAGCCCTGTTCGCGGCCTGCCTTGCGAGGTCGTCCTGCCGCGGCGTTCCGGCCGGCTGCCACCGAGATCGAGCACCATAACGATTCATAACCTTAGCTGCGCGTACGGCTGATCACGGCGAATGCCTGCCCGGCTGCATCCAGCATGCAGTTCACGTCGTCGCCAGAGTGCACCAGCGACAGGAACAAGTTCTCGAACTGGCTCGGGTGGAACAAGACGCCCCGCAGCAGCATCTGCTGCCACCAGCGGGTGAAGAGGGATTCATCAGCGTAGCGCTCCGCATCCCGCCAGTTACGGATCGGGTGCTCGCTGAACCATAGCTGGAAGACCGTTCCCAGCCCCTCGACGATCACCGGCAGGCCCGCATCGGCCGCTAGCTTGCGCAGGCCGCTCATCAGCGCCTCGCCCAGCCTCCGCTGGCGCTCGTAGAGGCCTGGCTCGGCGAGCACATCCATGGTGGCCGAGACCGCCGCGCAGGCGATGACATTGGCGTTGTAGGTGCCGGAGTGCGAGTACCGGCCATCCGCGATCATCTCCATGATCTCCCTGGCACCGCCGATCGCGGCGACAGGGAACCCGCCGCCGAGGCCCTTGGCCAGGGTGGTCAGGTCAGGCGTCACGCCGAAGAACTCCTGCGCCCCGCCCCGGCAGAACCGGAAGCCGGTGATCACCTCGTCGAAGATCAGCAGCGACCCGTGCCGCCGGGTCTCCTCCCGCAGCAGCTCCAGGTAGCCAGGATCCGGCAGGATGCACCCGGTGTTGAACACGGCGGGCTCGGTGATCACGGCGGCGACCTCGCCGCCTCGCTCCGCCATCACGGCGGCGAAGCTGTCCGGGTCGTTCCAGGTCAGCACGATGAGGGTGCCGGCCAGCTCGGCCGGAACGCCGGGACCAGACGGAACGGGCCGCGGCCGGCTGGCCGGGCCCGCCGCGGCCGGATCGACGTGGTTGCTCCAGTAGACCGTGTCCTGCCAGCCGTGATAGTGCCCCTCGAAGCGGATCACCAGGCGCCGGCCGGTGTAGGCACGGGCCAGCCGGACCGCCGTGCCGACCGCCTCGCTGCCCGAGTTGGAGAAGCGCACCATCTCCACTCCAGGCACCGCCTCGACGACCTTCCTGGCCGCCTCGATCTCCATCTCGTAGGGCAGGCCGAAGCAGGTGCCGAGCTCGCCGATGGCGCTGGCCACTGCCCGGGTGATGGCCGGGTGCCGATGACCGAGGATCATCGGCCCGAGGCCCAGCAGGTAGTCGACATACTCGTGCCCGTCGACATCGCGCAGCCGCGACCCGGCGCCCTCGGCCATGAAGGGGGGATACGGCCGCCACCCGAACCTGGCGGTCCGGGCACTGCTGCCAGCGCCCCCGGGGATGTACCGGCTCGCCAGGTCGAAGAGCTGGCGCGAGCGCGGCGCCCAGCTCTGGTACCGCTCGTCGAAGGCCACGACCGGTTACTCCCCTGTCTCCCGGTGACCGGCTGATCAGGACGTTACCTTGTATACTCTGCATGTTCAATAGTACGGCATTCCTGAACGCGGCCCGCAGGTGCCGGTCTCGTCATCCGGGCCGGACCCGCCCGGCATAAGGCTAGCTGTCGCCCGGCAATCACCGCAGCATTCCGGCTTGACAAGAGGCCACGGCAGATACCATGCTATCCATACTCTGTATGCAGTCTGTGACTCAGGTGACCTGCCAGCGAGACGATGCGGCGCGGGTGCCTGGCCGGGTACGCGGATCCTCTCGCGGCGGCCCGGACCGAGACGGCGGTGCCGTCATGGAGAAGACCGTGGGGTAGGAGAGGGGAGAGCGCCGGTATGTCGGCCGAGTCCAATCGCCGCGAGTTCCTGAAGCGGGCGGGAATGCTCGCGCTCGCCGCCCCGAGCGCCGCCGCCGCGCTCGACGCCTGCGCCGCGGTGGCCACGAGCGCCAAGGCGAGCACCATCCGGGTGGGGTGGGCGGTCGAGCCGGACACTATCAATCCCCTCACGACCTACAGCACCGAGGGGGTCGAGGTACTGCAGCTGGTCTACGACAACCTCATCCAGTACGGCCTCAACCTGAAGCCGGAGCCCGGGCTGGCCACCTCCTGGGCCTACAGCCCGGATGGAAAGACGATCACCTACAAGCTGCGGTCGGCGAAATGGCACGATGGCGTGCCCTTCAGCTCGGCCGATGCCAAGTTCACCTTCGAGGTGATCAAGTCCAAGCAGGTCAGCCAGTACGCTCAGTGGGTAACCGACCTGACCTCCGCTGAGGCACCCGACGGGGGAACCCTGGTCCTGCATTTCTCGCGGCCGCAGGCATTCAATCCCGGCCTCGCGGTACCGATACTCCCGCAGCACATCTGGCACAGCATGTCAGCGTCGCAGATCCAGCGGTACACCAACCCCAACCCGATCGGAACCGGCCCGTACAAGTTCGTCAACTGGAAGCACGGCCAGTCGATCGAGATCGCGCGCAACGACGGCTGGTGGGGAGCGCAGCCCGCGGCGAAGAAGATCACCTGGATTCTGTTCCAGAACGAGGACGTGCTGGCGCAGAGCCTGCGGACGGGCGCTGTCGACTTCATGCCGAAGATCCCGCCAACGATCTTCGATGGCCTCTCAGGGGCGCACAACGTCAAGACCGTTTCGATGCCGTCCTTCTCGTTCCACCACATCGGCATCAACGTCTCGGACAACCCGACGTCAGGGGGGAATCCGCTGCTCAAGGACCGGACCATCCGGCTGGCGCTCAGCTACGCTGTCGACCGCAAGCAGCTCGTGGAAGTCGCGCTGGCCGGGCGCGGAATCCCCGGCAGCGTCATCCTGCCCGCGGGGCTCGGCGAGTGGCACCTCGACATCCCGGCTGCCCAGCAGTACAACGCCAACCCGGGGAAGGCCAAGGCGCTGCTGGACGCGGCGGGCTACATCGACAGGAACGGCAGCGGTGTCCGGTCGGCCAAGGACGGCAAGCCGCTCAGCTTCCGCCTGATCGCGATCGAGAACACCTCCGTCGACGTGGCCGCCGCGCAGCTCTTCCGCGACGCATGCGCCAAGGTCGGCATCCAGCTGAACCTGACCACGCTCGATGTCAACACACTCGGCGCCACCGTCTACAACGCCAAGGCGCCGAACTGGGACATCTTCGTGTGGGGCTGGGACTCGGGCGTTTATGACCCGGACTACATGCTCGGCGTCCCGCTCTGCAGCCAGATCGGCTCGAACAACGACGTCTACTACTGCAACCGCCACTACGACCAGCTGTATAACGAGCAGGCGACCGAGCTCAACCACGCCCGCCGGCTCGCACTGGTGCACGAGGCCCAGCAGTTCTACTACGACGACGCCGCCTACATCGTCATGTGGTACCAGAACCAGCTGCAGGCCTACCGCACCGACACCTGGACGGGCTGGACGCCGATCACCGGCGGGATGATCGAGAACTTCACCCGTGACAACTACCTGAAGGTGCGGCCCGTCTAGCCGACAGGCCGAAGAGAGGTGTCCCGGCTCCGTTATCTCGCGCGCAAGATCAGCTGGCTGCTGGTGGCGCTCTACGGGATCGTCACGTTCAACTTCGTGCTCTTCCACCTGCTGCCGGGCAACCCAGTCCAGCTGCTGGCCCGGTCCGGTCACCTGACCCCGCAGGCTGTGGCTGATATCACCAGGGTGTATGGGCTGAACCACCCGCCGCTCGAGCAGTACCTGATCTACCTCGGGAACCTGCTGCACGGCCAGCTCGGGATCTCCTTCACCTACCGGGAGCCGGTGCGCGCGCTGCTCGGCCAGTACCTCGGCAACACGATCCTGCTGCTGGCCGGGGCGACGGTCCTCACCATCGTCCTGGGCGTCCTGGCCGGGGTGGTAGCCGCCAGCCGGCGTGGCGGCGGCTACGACTCGGCGATAGTCACGGCGTCCGTCATCGGCTGGAGCCTGCCGACCTTCTGGACCGGGCTCATCCTCGCCTTTGTGCTCGGCGTCTGGCTGCACGCCTTCCCGATCTTCGGGATGGAAACGCCGAACGCCGTCTACACCTCGCAGTTGCAGCGCGTCGAGGACATCGGCGCGCACCTGTTCCTGCCCACGCTGACCCTGGTCATCGTCAACATCGCCCAGTTCGTCCTGGTGGCCAGGGCCGCCGTGATCGAGGTCCTGTCCGAGGACTTCATGCTCACCGCGACCGCGAAGGGCCTGCTGCCCCGGCGGATCCTGTGGCGGCACGCCGTGCGGAACGCCCTGCTGCCGATCGTGACGTCCTCCGCGCTGCTCATCGGCCTGGTGGTGGGCGGCGCGATCGAGGTCGAGACCGTCTTCTCCTGGCCCGGCATGGGCCTGCTCGTCTACAACGCGGTGCTGAACCGCGACTATCCCGTCATCGAGGCGGCCTTCCTGGTCTTCGCGATCGTCGTCCTGCTCGTCAACTTCGCCAGCGACCTGCTGTACCAGGTGCTCGATCCGAGAGTGCGGGAGGCCTGATGGTCACGCCGGGCATCACCAGCGGGCTCGGCAGCGAGCCGGCGCCCGGGTCTCGCGCGCCGGGAGTCATCCCCGTACGCGAGCGCGAGGCTGAGCTGCGGCGGGTATGGCGCCACGTCTCGGCGGACCGCCTCGGCCGGGCCGGCCTTGGCCTGTTCGTCATCGTCGTGGCGATGACGGTGGCCGGGCCGCTGCTGTTCCCCTTCAACGCGGCAGCGGTCAGCAACACCTCCGCGGGGCTGCTGCGGCCGCCGTCGCTGCAGCACTGGCTGGGCACCGACGAGCTCGGCCGCGATCTCTTCCGTGAGTTCCTGTCCGCGGCCCACGTCTCGCTCATCGTCGGTCTCGCCGCCACCGCGATCTCGATGGTGCTCGGTGCCGCCATCGGCACGATGGCCGGCTTCTACGGCCGGTGGTCCGACACCGTGCTGATGCGGATCACCGACTTCTTCCTGGTGCTGCCGCAGCTTCCGCTCGTGATCGCGCTGGCGGCATTCTTCGGCCAGAACCTCGCGATCATCATCCTGGTGATCGGCATGACCGGCTGGCCCACCACCGCCCGGATCGTGCGGTCGCAGACGCTCTCGCTGCGCGAGCGCCAGTTCGTGACCAGGGTGCGGTCCCTGGGCACGTCGAACCTGCGGATCCTGCGGGTGCACATCCTGCCGAACGTGATGCCGCTCATCTTCGCCAACACGGTGCTGGTGATCGGGGGCGCCATCCTGGCCGAGGCCACGCTGTCCTTCCTCGGCCTCGGCGACCCGGTCCAGATTTCCTGGGGGACGATGCTGCACTTCGCCTTCGAGTCCGGTGCCATCGGGCGCGGCGCCTGGTGGTACTTCATCCCGCCCGGCGTCGGCATCGTGGTCGTGGTGCTGGCCTTCACGCTCATCGGCCACTCCATCGACCAGGCGCTCAACCCGAGGCTGCGGGGCTCGCGATGAGCCTGCTGGAGGTCCGTGACCTGCGCGTGGAGTACTCCACGCCGCGCGGCCGAGTGGTCGCAGTCGACGGCGCGAGCCTGGAGGTCGACACGGGCCGGGTCCTCGGCCTGGCCGGCGAGTCCGGCTGCGGCAAGACGACGCTGGCGCTGGCCATTCCGCGGCTGCTCGCACGGGAGGCGGCGATCTCGGCCGGCTCGGTCACCTTCGATGGCCTCGACGTGCTGGCGATGACCGACGAGGAGCTGCGCGGCGTTCGCTGGCGCAGGATCGCGGTCGTCTTCCAGGGATCCATGAACTCGCTCAACCCGGTGCACAGCATCGGGGACCAGATCGCCGAGCCGATCCGCTGCCACGAGCCGGGGACAACCGCTGCGCAGGCACGGGAGCGGGTCACCGAGCTGCTGGACAGCGTGGGCATCGACCCGAGCCGTTCCCGCAGCTTCCCGCACGAGCTCTCCGGCGGGATGCGCCAGCGGGTGCTCATCGCGATGGCGCTCGCCTGCCGCCCCCAGCTGATCGTCGCTGACGAGCCGGTCACCGCCCTGGACGTGATGACCCAGGCCCAGATCCTGGAGCTGCTGCGGAGCCTCACCGATCGGCTCGAGCTGTCGATGATCCTCATCTCGCACGACCTCTCGGTGATCGCCGAGGTCTGCGACTCCGTCGACGTGATGTACGCAGGGAAAATCGTCGAGGCCGGCCCGACGTCGACCATCTTCGCGCCAGGCCAGACCGCGCTCGGCCCGGCCCATCCGTACACGGCGCGGCTTCGGCACGCATTCCCCGACATCCGCCGGGAGCGGACCTTCGTAGAGGCGATACCCGGCCACCCGCCCGATCTGCTGGCGCCGCCCCCCGGCTGCCGGTTCGCCGACCGGTGCATGATCGCCGTTGACCGGTGCCGCACCGACGAGCCTGCTCTTGAGCTCGTCGGGCCCGGGCATCGGGCGGCGTGCCATCGTTCAGCCTTGGTTCTCGGCGGCGCGGGATGACCGACGTGACAGCTACCGGACCTGGCCCGCCGCTGCTGGCCGTGGATGAGCTGGTCGTCCAGTACCGCAGCCGGCGCGGGCCCAGGGCCAGGCGCCAGATACGGGCGGTGGACGGCGTCAGTTTCTCGCTCGGCACCGGCGAGATCCTCGCCCTCGTCGGGGAGTCTGGCTGCGGCAAGACCTCGATCGTCCGCGCGATCGCCCGCCTGCAGGAGCCGTCCGGCGGCCGCGTGCTCTTCCGCGGGCGCAGCGTCGCCCACCTTAAGCGCCGGGCACTGCGGCGGCTCCGTCGCGATATCCAGGTCGTCTTCCAGGACCCGTTCGAGTCGCTCGACCCCCGGCTCACGGCCTACGACACCGTGCAGGAATCGCTGCTGGTACACAAGCTTGGCGGCACCCGCGCGGCCCGGCGCGAGCAGGTCCTGGCCATGCTGGAGCAGGTGGGCCTGCATCCAGCCGAGGCGATCGCCCGGCGGTACCCGCACCAGCTCTCTGGCGGCCAGCGGCAGCGGCTCGTGATCGCCGGGGCCATGGTGCTCGGACCCGATCTCGTCATCGCGGACGAGCCAGTATCCATGCTCGACGTGTCGCTCCGGGCCGGCATCCTGCGCCTGATGCTTGACCTCCGGGACGCCCGCGGGGTCTCGATCCTGTTCGTCACCCATGACCTGTCGCTGGCCTGGGTCGTCGCCGACCGAGTGGCCGTGGTCTACCTCGGCCGGATCGTCGAGATCGGCACGGCCGACGAGGTCATCCGGGCACCACTGCACCCTTATACCCGGGCGCTTGTGTCGGTGATCCCGGTGCCCGAGACCGGCGTGCGCCGAGAGCGCATCCTGCTGCGCGGCGAGGCGCCCTCGGCGAGCAGGATCCCCGGGGGCTGCCGGTTCCATCCCCGCTGTCCGCTCTACCGCCGGCTCGATGAGCCGGAGCGCTGCCGCACCGACGACCCGGCTCTGGCCAGCGCGGGACCGTCCGCGTCCGGGCCCGCTGGGGCGGGACCGGCCGGGGCGGGACCGGCTGGCGCGGGACCGGCTGGCGCGGGACCGGCTGGGGCGGGACCGGCTGGGGCGGGTCACGGCCACGCAGTGGCCTGTCACTTCGCAAGGGAGAACTCCTGATGCCCGTAACGCGAGCCGACGCGATCGAGCTCCTCGCCGCCATGGTGCGGATCGAGTCCGTCACGCCATGGCTGATCCATTCCGGCTCCGGTGAGGCTGCCATGGCCGCCTTCGTCGCGGACTGGCTTGACGGCACCGGCGCGGAGATCGAAATCATCGAGGTCGAGCCGGGGCGGCCGAACGTCCTTGCGCGGCTGCGGGGCGCCGGCGGCGGGCCCACGCTCTGCGTCAACGCGCATAGCGACACCGTCGGGTTCGCGAACTGGCCAGACGAGGCGCTGGTCCCCAGACTCGACGGGGACCGGCTGTACGGCCTCGGCTCGGCCGACGACAAGTCCGGCTGTGCCGCCGGGATGCTCGTGCTGCGGTCCGTGGCCCAGTCGGGGACAGCGCTCCGAGGTGACCTGCTCGTGGCGTGCGTGGCCGACGAAGAGGGGATCTCGATCGGTTCGGAGCACCTCGCGCGGCAAGGAGGCATCGACGCGGCGATCGTGATCGAGCCGCAGCCGACCGAGGAGCTCGTCGTGGAGCACCAGGGCTTCGGCTGGATCGACGTGATCACCCACGGCGTCGCCGCCCACGGCTCAGCCCCGGAGACCGGAGTCGACGCTATCGTGCACCTTGCCGAGGTGATCTCGCGGCTGCACCGGCTGGACCGCACCGTGTTCACCGCTCATCCCTCGGCGATGAACGGCCGTACCGTCTTCCATACCGGAACGGTCAGCGGGGGCACCGACTATGCCACCTATCCCAACCGGGCGACCCTCGGGATCGAGATCGGCACGCAGCCCGGAGAGCACCTGAGCGATCGAGTCGGCGAGATCGAGGCCATCTTCGCGGAGATCGCCGAGACCGAGCCGGGCTTCCGCGGCGAGGTGGCCGTCCGCCTGGACCGTGACCCGTTCCTGGCCCAGGGCCACGAGCGGATACAGCAGGTGGTCGTCGCGGCGATGCAGGATGTGCTTGGCCATCGACCCAAGATCACGGGCATGAATGCCTGGACGGACGCCGCGCTGATGCAGGAGGCCGGCATCCCCACGCTGCTGATCGGCTCGACTGGAGGCAACTTCCACGCCCCAGGGGAATGGACGTCGATCAGCGAACTCGTCAAGCTGTGCGCGATTCTCGAGAAGACTGTGGTGGGCTTCCTCGCATGATCGAGCAGAGGCAGCGGGCAGATGGGAGGAGCAAGGTGGCCGAGGGCAGAGAGCCCGCGCTGGATTCCGACAACGCCAGCCGGGCAGAGCGGGAACTCGCAGATGTGCTGTACTACCTTCAGCACGGCTGCGAGCCCTGCGCACAGCGCCACTTTGTCCTGGCCCGGCAGTATGGTGCGAGCCAGCAGCAGATCGGGGCGGCACGCCGCCAGGCCCGCGCGGAACGCCCGACGAGCTCGCGGCCGGCGCTGGGGTAGGCACGGTCGTCGTCGACAACTTCGATGACATCGACCGGGTAGCGGCCACGGTGCCGCGCGGCCCTCACCAGGGGTGAGCACCGCCATCAGGACGACCTGACCCGTTTCGGCAACCGCGCACCCACTTCTTGCGCGGGCCAGGCTCCGGGAGTTGGATGGGGGGTGCAGAACACTGGGGGCAGGCGAGAAGGTTAAGCGGTGGCGATCGGCACCCGGCGGGTGATCGCCGGAGTGAGCGGCTCGGTGAGGAGCCTGGCGGCGCTGCGCGTCGCAGCGGCCGAGGCCCGGTCGGCCGGGGCAGTACTGCAGCCATTGCTCGCCTGGACTCCGGCCGGCGGGGAGATAGCGTACCGGCGCAGCCCATGCCCCGTGCTGCTGCGAGCGTGGGAGCAGGCGGCTCGCGAGCGTCTGCGCACCGCCCTTGACGAGGCGTTTGGCGGCATGCCTGACGGGCTCGTGGTTGATCCGGTCATCGTGCGAGCTCCGCCGGGCCCAGCGCTCGTCTGCACTGCCGATCGGCCAGCTGACCTGCTGGTGGTGGGCTGCGGGGGGTGGGGCCGGCTCGCATGCACGTTCCACGGTTCTGTCGGCCGCTACTGCCTGGCTCATGCCCGCTGCCCAGTGCTTGCCGTGCCCGCACCAGACATGATCCGGGAACTGCGGTCCCGGCGCCATCACTGGCGGCCGGAGGATTTCGCCGCCCCCCGGGCCATGTGACAACATCGGCACGTGTCAGCCCGCACCCGGCTGCCTCGTTCCCTATCCGGGCTGCGCAGCTAGTCCGGGGGAACACCGGCTGGGTCCTTACCACTGGTGCCCTTTCCATGACCTCGAACGGCGGGCAGACCTGGACGGCTGTCACCCCGCCGGGGGTGCCCGCGGGCGCGATCATGGGCGTGTATTTCCAGAACACCACCAACGGGTGGGTCGTGTCCTCCTCCGCCAGCAACCACGCCCAGCTTGCGATCAGCGCCACTACTGACAGCGGCTCCTCATGGTCGACCTGGTCGGCTGGCCACCCAGACCCGGGGTTCGCGGACACAGACTCCGCCCACGTCGACTTCGTGGACAAACAGCACGGCTGGGTGGTCGTGACGCTTCCCGGCAGCCCGCAGCGCTGCTGTCCCGGGGACGAGCCAGGCACCTTAAGAGGCGAGCTGGCAACCACCGATGACCTGCGGCGTATCCCGTGCCCCGTCCGGATAGGCGCATGGGCGATGTATCACGCAGGGCAGTTGACCCTCTCACTGGTGACGCGGCGAGCACCGCGCCCGGACCAGGGGTGCAATGATCATTTCGGACGGCCAGCAACCAGCCCTTCCCGGCCAGGAGGACGTGCCGCACGACCGGCGCGAAGACCCGGATCCGCGATGACAGTGGCTGAATCCGGCGATGTGCCTGGGCGTCCAGTTCAGGCGACCGAGACCTCGGCTGCGCGCGCGCTGGTCCCAGTTCCGGCTGACCGGGATGCCGACTGTGCGGTGACTGCGCTGTACGCTGCGCATTATCGATCTTTGGTGCGGCTTGCGGCACTGCTGGTAGGCGATGTGGCGACCGCGGAGGAAGTAGTGCAGGAGTCGTTCGTCGCGATGCACAGCGGCTGGCGCCGGCTTAGGGACAGCGACAAGGCACTGTGCTATTTGCGGCAGTCGGTGGTGAACCGGTCCCGTTCCGTGCTGCGGCACCGCGTGGTCGTCGACCGGCATGCGCCGCGTCCCCTGCCGGATATGCCGAGCGCCGAGCAGGGTGCGATTGCGCTGCTGGAGCGCTCCGCGGTGATCGCCGCGCTGCGCACGCTTCCGCCGCGGCAGCGCCAGGCGCTCGTGCTGCGATATTACGGGGACCTGTCAGAGGCTCATATCGCGGCGGCGATGGGGATCAGCAGGGGCGCCGTCAAGAGCCATACCGCCCGGGCCATGTCATCGCTGCGCGCGGTGCTGGAGCGTGAGGCATGAGCCAGCGCGATCGTGATTATGACGAGATTGTGCGCCGCGCGCTGCACGCCGCAGCGGACTCCATAGAGCCCGCTGAAGACGGCCTGGAGCGGATCCGCGCCCGACTGACCGGGCCCCGCCCGATGCCTGTCGCGTGGATGGTGGCGGGGTATTCCGCGGTGGCAAGGCGTGCGCTGGGCGGGCTGCAGTCCGTCTGGGCCTGGCTGAAGACGGTGCTCGGACCTGTTGGTGAGCCTTTCCGGGCGGCGCGGCCCGGCCCGCTGCACTGGCGGCGCCTGGCGCGGCTGCGCCCGGCCCCTGTGCTGGCCATTGCCGTCTTCGCTGTGGCAGCGGGCGCTCTCGCGCTGACTCCGTTGCCACGGCAGGCGATTTCGCATACGGCCGCGCTCATCCGGTCCCTGGAGAGCGGCAGGCCTGCCCGCGGCGCAGCCGGGCCAGGGCTGAGCGGTCATGGCACGGGCGTGCCCCCTGGCGGAACAGCCCCGGTCGGCACCGTGCCCGGCAAGCCTAATCACAGGGACCTGGCATCGGCCTCCTGCGCGGCGCCCACATCGGCTCTTACCAGCCCCGCGGCAAGCCCGCCCGCCAGCGCGAGCCCCACCGCCAGCCGGACCCCCACCGCCAGCCGGAGCCCGGCCGCCAGCGCGAGCCCGAGCCCGGCCGCTTGCCCGAGCCCGGCTCCCAGCCCGAGCCCGACCGGCAGCCCGAGCCTGACCGGCAGCCCGAGCCCCACCGCTTGCCCGAGCCCGGCTCCCAGCCCGAGCCCGACCGGCAGCCCGAGCCCCACCGCTTGCCCGAGCCCGACCGGCAGCCCGAGCCCGACCGGCAGCCCGAGCCCGACCGGCAGCCCCACGCCGAGCGTGACCCCCTCGGCAAGCCCGACCGGTTCAGCGAGCCCGGGTCCTGGCACGTTGCCCAGCCCTTCCCGCTTGCCCGGCAACGCCAGGAGAGGCTGACGAAACGGCTGGCGGAACCCGGCACAATCGTTAAGCCTGGGATGATCGGCGCGGCAACGGGGAACCGGTAAAGGACAGCGTCCGGTCTGGCACGTTGCGGATATTGCGCCCATGCCAGAAAGATAGGTCGCTACCGAGACCGGCCCGGCTGGCGGCCCCGGTCCCATAGGGGGCGCCACCCCGGCGTCTGCGGCGCCGGGTGGCTGACCGGCTCCTGAGCGAGCATTCCCGGACCTGAGGGGAGACACTGTCGGATGATCAGCCAGCCGTTGCCTTCAAAAGCCCCTGCGCGGCCGCTTTCGCCGGCGCTGGACCGGACCTTCAAAGTCGGCATGGTCCTGAAGGGCCTCGATGGCGTGCTGGAGATCGCCGGGGGATGCTGCTGCTGTTCCTGAGTCCGCACGCGATTGGGCACCTCGCCCGCGCGCTGACCACCCACGAGCTCAGCGAGGACCCGCACGACCTGATCGCCCGCTACCTGCTGCACACCTCCAGTCATCTGACCACTGGCACGACCCTCTTCGGCGCGATCTACCTGCTCAGCCACGGGGCCGCGAAGGTGGTGCTCGTGGCCCTGGTGCTGCGGGACAAGCTGTGGGCCTACCCGTGGATGATCGCCCTGCTCCTCGCCTTCATCGGCTACCAGCTCTACCGCATCATCGCGGTGCGCTTCTCCGCTGGCCTCACCGCGCTGACCGTGTTCGACGCGGCCCTCGTGTGGCTCACCTGGCGCGAGTACCGAAACAAGCAAGCACGGCGGACGCCCGCGCTTCGGCGGGAGTGCTAGCGTGTCGGGTAGCTGTTCATGGCAGCTTCTGCGCTGGTCCTGGTAGGCCGGCAGTCTTGAGGTCAGGCCATGCGCCTGAATCTGGAAAGTAGCGTCGTCGGATCATCCACCACGCTGCTGGTTGTTGCGGGGATCATCGACTGGAGCACGATCGCGCAGTTCCGGGCGGCCCTGTCCCGGTTCGCTTCCCGACCGCGATCAGACATCCAGGTGGACGTCACCGGGCTGCTGTCGTGGTCGCCGGAGGCACAGCAGGTACTGGCGCGCGCCACCGGGCAGGCGCGCCTGCATGGCGGGCGGCTGGTGGTCTTCGGGCTGGCGCCGATCCCGGCGTGGCAGGCCGGAGGCTGCGACCTACGGGATCTTGACCGAGCGCTTGACCACGCGGCCGCCTGACGGACCGCAGGAGGCCTGACCAGCCCCCCGGGTACGAGTCGCGCGCAGCCGGGATGACATCACCATCGGCGAGAGTTACAGCTGTGGCGGGCCGGCCGGGTGACGATCGGCCGGTACCGCGGCCGGGCGCCATCGACGAGGCTCCCGCACGCGGACTGAGTTCAGGCGTGTCCTATGACGCAGTCCCGGCAGCACGCCCCGGGCGCGCGAGCACCATCCGGGCAATATCTGAGGGGATCCCCGTGATCGATGACCTGCCGGCGCCTACCGGGCGACGGATCGCACTGATCGCGCACGACAACAAGAAGCGGGACATGCTCGAGTGGGCCGAGTACAACCTTGCCCTGCTGGCCGGGCACGAACTGTTCGCGACCGCGACCACCGGCCGCATCCTGCAAGATCAACTCGGGCTCTCGGTCACCTGCTTCCGCAGCGGCCCCTTCGGCGGCGACCAGCAGATCGGCGCCCGCATCGCCGAAGGCGAGATCGATCTGCTGGTCTTTCTGTGGGACCCCCTTGAGCCGCAGCCGCATGACCCGGACGTCAAGGCCCTGCTGCGGGTCGCGGTGGTCTGCAACATCCCGGTCGCGTGCAACCGGGCAACGGCAGATTTCATGATCTCATCACCCCTCATGAGCCGTATCCACCAGCCGTGGGACCCCACGTCCGGCCCGGGCCCCCAGCGCCAGCTGCCCGCGACCGCCGCCCAGACCGTCTAGCGGTGTCCGACCAGGGGGCGCCTGCGGCCACCACGGCATCACATGCGCAAGAAAGGGGTAGTGGCGGTCTCAGCTTGAGATAGTTGCGGGCGAACTCGCGCCTAGTCTGAAGGCATGAGTCATACCTCTTGGGCCACGCGGGTCCGGCCAGGCCCGCCACAGCGGTAGTGGCAGGCCGGGAGGAGGCATGTCGCGCGGAGCGAGCTCGCGGCCGGGCGTGACCGGCGACACCCGGCTGGCCGAGGCCAGGGAGCGTTTCCTGGCGTCGGAGCCCATCGAGCCGGACCAGGTGCGTGACACGATCCTGGCGTCGTGGCGGCGTTCCCGGGAGTGGCACGTCGCGGCCGATCGTATCGACCTTTCCTACGTCCGCGATCCCGACCTGGACACTCCGCTGACCCGCAACGCCTTGCCGGTGCTGAGGAACCTGCGCGAGAGTCTTGAGGGCCAGCCGATCAGTGTCGTCCTCGCCGACGCGGCAGGCGTGGTGCTGTCGAGACTGACGGCCGACCCCGATCTCGAGCGGCACCTCGACAGCGTTCAGCTAGCGCCCGGCTTCAGCTACGCCGAGGAGTTCGTGGGTACCAACGGAATCGGCACGGCGCTGGAGGGCGGCCAGGCGGCGCACGTGTTCGGGCACGAGCATTACGCCGAGCACCTGGAGGACCTTGCCGACGCCGGGGTGCCGATCCGCCATCCGATCTCCGGCAAGGCGATCGGGGTGGTGGACTTGACCTGCTGGCGCAGGGACGCAGGCCGGCTGCTGATCGCGCTCGCCGAGTCAACCGCCGGTCATGTCGCGCAGGCGCTGCTCAATGACAGCAGCGCGCGGGAGTTCCTGCTGCTGCAGGAGTATCTGCGGGCATGCCGGCACTCTGCCGGGATCGTCTTTGCGCTAACTAACGACTTGGTGCTGATGAACGACTTCGCCCGGGACGTGCTCGACCCTGGCGACCAGGTCACGCTTCTCGGACATGCAGCCGAGGCCCTGGCCAGCGACCGTCCTGGTCCCGTGGATGCCGAGCTGCCCAGCGGTGCCAAGGCGCGGATGTACTGCCAGCCCCTGCGCAGGCGGGGCCAGCGGCGGCTCGTTGGCGGCGTCGTGCACGTGAGGCTGCTCGAGCTGGCCAGCCGGGCAGCGGTGGACGTTGGGGCAGGGTCGCAGGCGCGCAGGTTCGTGCCCGGCCTGGTCGGCTCCGGTCCGCTGTGGCTGCGCGGGTGCCGGCAGGTAGATGCGGCCCACGCCTCGGGCGAGTGGCTCTCGCTGGAGGGCGAGCCCGGAGTCGGCAAGCTGGCGCTGCTCCGGGCTGTCCACCGGCGCCGCAACCCGGCCGGCGCGTTCCACGTGCTGGACGCCGCCGAAGCAGGTGATCACAACTGGATGGTGCGGGCGCTGGGCGAACTACTTGAGGGCGAGGGGAGCCTGGTCATCCGGCACGTAGACCGGCTCAGCGCCCTGCGGCTGCGCGCGCTGTGGATAGCGCTGGAGCAAGCGCTTGCCGCGGACAGGCAGCAAGTACTCTGGGTTGCGGTCACGCTCAGCCAGAGCCCGGCCATCGGCGACCTTGCCGGGCTGCTGAAGTTCTTCCCGAGCGCCGCGGAGCTTCCCCCGCTCCGCCACCACATCGAGGACCTGCACGACCTCGTGCCTTTCTTCCTGGCCAGGCTGGACCAGCACGGCCCGCTGACCTGCTCGCACGAAGCGATGCGGCTGCTCTTGCGGTCGAACTGGCCGGGCAACATCGAACAGCTCTGGCAGGTCCTGAGACGGGTCGTCCAGCACCGGCGCAGCGGGACTATCTATCCAGGCGACCTGCCGCCGGAGTGCTGGAGCGTGAGCCGCCGGCTGCTTAATCCGCTGGAGTCGATGGAACGCGACGCCATCGTGCAGAGCCTGCTGGACTACCAGGGCAACAAGGCCAAGGCGGCCGGATCACTGGGGATGTCGCGGGCAACGATCTACCGCAAGGTCCACGAGTACGGGATAGTCATCCCGGCCAGCTGACCGGCGGTGCGCGGCCGTATCGGTTCATATTGACAACAGCGGCGCCGCCTGTGCAGTACGGAAGCGTCAGGGGCCCGCCGCAGCTCTTGGCCAACCCGCCGCCAGATGACGGACTCGCACATGCCCGGTCGGGTTGACCAACCGGGGCAGGTCGTCCAGTATCTGCATGGGGTTCTGGGCGCCGGTCATCCGATCGTGCGCCCGGAAACCCAACTGCGATGCCGTTCGACACCCGGTCCATCGGCTCGCCGATCGGCAACCCAACGGCCCGGCCAGGCCGTCGGCTGCCGGGGATGACGCCGCCAGTGACCTGCGGTGTCGCGCCGCACGCCGACGCCGGTGAGCCAATGGTCACTGATCAGCGAGACGAACTCCAGCGATGCGACGGGCCAGGCCATATGCTCTGCGCCGGGAGCCGGGACAAGAACGCGGCGTCGGGACCATGACCTGCCGTGCGAAACTGGCCCTCAACCCCTGGCAAGGGAGCGTGCAGCGATGACAGCGTCAGGGCAGCCGGCCGCGTGGGCGCAGCCGGCGCGGCCGGGCCAGACCGCGACGCCGCAGCCGGTGCTCAGCCCGCTTACGGCCGCGGCGATCTTCTTGGTGGTGACGGTTGATTCTGGTGGCGAGACGGCGGCGCGGGATCTGCTGGGCGATATAGCGGCACTGCAGCGGTCGGTAGGGTTCCGCGTTCCGGGGGGTGAGCTGGCGTGTGTCGCGGGGGTGGGATCGGCGGCGTGGGACCGGCTGTTCGGCGGGCCGCGGCCGGCGGAGCTGCATCCGTTCCGCGAGCTGGCCGGGGCCAGGCACCGTGCCGTGGCCACCCCAGGGGACCTGCTGTTCCACATCCGGGCCAATCAGATGGACCTGTGCTTCGAGTTCGCAGCCCACGTCATGGACCGGCTGGCGGGCCTGGTCAGCGTGTGCGACGAGGTGCACGGGTTCCGGTACTTCGACGAACGTGACCTCATCGGTTTCGTTGACGGGACCGAGAACCCTACGGGGGCCGCGGCCGCCGCGGCGGCCCTGGTCGGTGACGGGGACCCTGGTTTCGCTGGCGGCAGCTACGTCATCGTCCAGAAGTACCGGCACGACATGGGGGCGTGGAACGCGCTGCCGGTGGAGGAACAGGAGAAGGTCATCGGCCGCAGCAAGCTGTCCGACATCGAGATGCCCGACGACATCAAGCCGGCCAACTCCCACGTCGCCGTGAACACCATCATCGAACCCGACGGCACGCAGCGGCAGATCTTGCGCGCCAACATGCCGTTCGGCGAGGTCGGGCGCGGTGAGTTCGGCACCTACTACATCGCATACGCGGCCACGCCTGCCGTCATCGAGCAGATGCTGGTCAGGATGTTCGTCGGCAGGCCGCCCGGCAACTACGACAGGATCCTGGACTTCTCCACCGCCGTTACCGGCGGCCTGTTTTTCGTGCCGTCGGCCGATTTCCTCGACGACCTGCCAGGGCCGCCAGCAGCGTCGGCCGGTGCGGTTGCCGCGCCCGGCGAGGCGTCCCCGGCCGACGATGGCCTCCCGCCGGGCGAGGAAGTCCCGGGTGAGGGCTCCCTCGGGATAGGCGGCCTGAAAATAAAAGGAGCGTTCAGCAATGAATAACCTGCACCGCGAGCTTGCGCCGATCTCAGGCGCCGCCTGGGCCAGCATCGAGGACGAGGCCAAGCGCACCTTCACGCTGCACCTGGCCGGCCGCCGGGTGGCAGATGTTCAGGGGCCTGGCGGCACCATCTTGTCAGCGGTGGGCACAGGCCACCTCAGCGATGTCGCGCCGCCGGCGGAGGGGGTGATCGCGCGGGCGCGCCGTGCGCAGCCGGTCATCGAGCTAAGGGTGCCGTTCACCGTGAACCGGCAGGACGTCGATGACGTCGAGCGCGGCGCGAGAGACCCGGACTGGCAGCCGGTGAAGGATGCGGCCCGCAAGATGGCCTTTGCCGAGGACCGGGCCGTGTTCGAGGGATACCCGGCCGGCGGCATCCCCGGGATCCGGGAGAGCTCGTCGAACCCCGCGCTCAGCCTGCCAGCGGACGTGCGGGGATACCCGGACGTCATCAGCCGGGCGCTGGCATCGCTGCGGCTGGCTGGCGTCGGCGGCCCGTATGCGCTGCTGCTCAGCGCCAGCGCCTACACCGCCGTCAGCGAGACGTCGGACTACGGCTATCCGGTCCGGGAGCACCTGGCCCGGGTCGTGGATGGGGATATCATCTGGGCGCCCGCCATCGACGGCGCGTTCCTGCTGTCCGCCCGCGGCGGGGATTACGAGCTGCACCTCGGTCAGGATCTGTCCATCGGCTACCTGTCACATGACACCGGCCACGTGCACCTGTACTTCCAGGAAACCCTGACCTTTCTGGTATATACCCCGGAGGCCGGCGTACAGTTCCGTGCCGAGTCGGCACAGCCCGCGACCGCTGCGAGCTAGCCACTTCGACCTGTTCGCGCTCGGCCTGGTTCAAGTTGACGCCCGGCCTGCGCGGTCCCGCAGGCGCGCGATCAGCATGCGGCGCGGTTGCCGTCCGGCGGCGCGGGTGCCGCAGCCAGGCCGCGCCGCGGCGGCGGCTGATCATCGACGCGGTCACCATGACTGACCTGGGCATCACCGTGCAGACCATGATGCGCCGCGCTTCTTGGTCCGCGTCTGGTCCGCGTCTGTTCCGCGCCTCGCCGGGTCGTCCTACGTGCCGTCCTGGTTGAGTTGCAGGGCCTTCACCACGTTGCGCCGAATCTGCCGTGGGAACCGTAGCGCGCGCATCACACCCGCGAACATGAACAGCCCGCTGTTGACAAGAGAGATAACGCCCAGCACCAGCCCTTCGGCGTGGTGGCTGGTAATGAGCAAGACGAGTCCGGCGCCCGCGGAACCGGTCGCCACCATCAGGTCTACCCAGCCCAGCACCTGGGACAGCCGCAGCACTCTGAACCCTCCGGTGAGCACCCGGGTGGCAAGCCCGCGCGCGGCCCGCGCCAGCGTCGCATCGTTCACCTGGCGGCCCTTGAACACCGCCGTCCGGACTCGCCAGCGGTCGCGTGGGGGAAGCTGGTACTGATCCAGAAGCCATTTGTCGATTGCGTCGTAGCCGATCCCGAGCCTGTCCACGCTGCGGCGCGGAGGGGGTAGCCGGCGCGTGATGGACCAGGCGGCCAGCGGCAGGCCGACGCCGATGACCACGACCAAGGCCAGCGCCCACGCCATGACAACCCGTTCCTACCCAGAACGGGCATGAACATCAGCCATGATGACGAGCGATACGCCGCGCGATCAGTCCTCGACGCGCCCCACCAGCTGGCCCACCTCGATCAGGTGGCCATCGGGGTCGTGCATGTAACAGCGAATCTCGCTGCCACGGTCGATCGGCGAGGTCAGGAAATCCGCTCCGCGGGCGCTCCACTGCTCGTAGACGGCATCGATGTCGGCCACGCGGATGTTCAGGAAGCTCGAGACGTGATCGGGATCCGATGGCGGCTCGAGTGTCACGGTCGGCTTGTCGTCGGTGGGTTCTCCGGCGACGCTGATGGGTTGCGGGTGGGCTGTGACGCTGCTGCCGTTCCGGGCGCCGGGGTCGATGTGTTAACACTGGCTGATGGCGCACGAGCAAGACGGCGAGCAGGCTCCGGCACCGGTCTTGGCCGAGGCGGGCGTGTGCGGATCCCATGACTTGCTCAGGTCGGTGCCGGGTCCGGGCGGTCCCGGCGGGTCTGAGAGTGTCACGACGGTTCTGGTCGCCCTCGGCGCCAACGTGCTCGTGGCAATGGCGAAGTCGGTCGCTGCCATGATGACCGGGTCGGCGTCGATCCTGGCCGAGGCGGCGCATTCCTGGGCGGACGCCGGCAACGAGGTCTTCCTGCTGGTCGCCAGCCGGCGGTCCCGCCGCCCGCCCGACCTCGCGCACCCTTTTGGTCACGGCCGGGAGGCCTACGTCTGGTCGCTGTTCGCCGCGCTCGGGCTGTTCGTGGCCGGTGCTGCGGTGTCCGTCACGCACGGCGTCCAGGAGCTCATCAGGCCGGAGCCGGCCAGCCACTTCGTCGTCGGGTATGTCGTGCTCGCCGTCTCTTTCGTTCTGGAGGCAATCTCCTTCCTGCAGTCGGTCCGGCAGGCCAGGCCCGAGGCCCAGTCGATGCAGCGGGACCTCATCGAGCATGTCCTGGCCACCTCCGATCCGACCCTGCGGGCGGTGTTCGCCGAAGACTCCGCCGCCCTGACTGGTCTGCTCATCGCGGCCGTCGGCCTAGCCGCCCACCAGCTGACCGGTTCCCCGATTCCGGACGCCGCCGGATCGATCCTGGTCGGCGTGCTGCTCGCCGTTGTCGCGATCGTCTTGATCAACCGCAATCGGCGGTTCCTTATCGGCCAGGAGGCCGACCCCCGCGTGCGTGCGGCCACCATCCAGGCGCTGCTGGATGCGCCGGAGGTCGCCCGGGTGACCTATCTGCGGCTGGAGATCGTCGGGCCGCGGATGGTCTCGGTGATCGGCGACGTCGATCTCACCGGCGATGACACCGAGTCACACCTGGCCGTCCGGCTGCGGGCGCTTGAGGCGAGGATCAGCGCGTCGCCCGCGGTGGCCGGCGCCGTGCTGAGTCTGTCCGCACCCGACGAGCCGACGCTCGCGGTCTAAGTTCCGCGACACGAGCAAGGCCAGCGCAGATCGGCTGGCGAGAGAGGCCACCCATACCGGCGAACGCCTCACAACCGACCCTCCACCAGGTCGAGCCAGGGCTGACCTCATCGTCGCGGTGGTACTTCTGCCTATGGGGGCGTGGCTGGCCGCCACCCGCCCGAAGCGCGAGGCGAGCATTGCCCGGTCGGCGCGGATCCCGCCGCCGGTCCTGGTCCTGGTAGCCGCCATCGTGGGCTGCGTCGGCGGCATCGGCGGCGGATCGATTCTGGCGCCGATCCTGATCGGGACCGGGCGGCCGCCGTCAGAGGTCGCGCCGGCGGCGCTCGCTACGGGGCCGGCCTGGCCCGCTACCTGGCCGCCGAGGGCGTGGAGGTGGCCGGGGTGATCCGGCCGAACCGGCAGGCCCGCCGCCGCCGCGGCAAGTCCGGTGGCGCCGACGCGGTCGCCGCCGCGCTGGCCGCCCTGAACGGCGAGGCGTCCGGGACGCCGAAGTCCGGTGACGGGGCGGTGGAGGCCGGTCCGGGCGCTGCGGGTCGCCCGCCGCGGCGCCATCAAGGCCCCGTACCCAGGCCGGCAACCAGCTGCGCGACCTGATCGTCACCGCCCCCGGGCCGCTGCGGGACAAGCTGGCCGGCCTGCCCACGCGAGATCGCGTCAAGGTGGCCGCCCGGTTCCGCCCCGGTGACCTCACCAGCCCGGCCGAGGCGGCGAAGGCCGCGATGGCCGCCGTGGCCCGCCGCCACCAGGCCTGACCGCCGAGATCACCCAGCTGGACACCTGCCTGGACGCACTCGTCTAGCACGCCGCCCCAGCCGGGTTCCCGGCCAGGAAGGAAAACGCAGGGTTGGCCTTGATGGTGCCTGAAGCCGGGCATGTTGCTGAGCGATCCGGCGATAGCGTCGTAGGGAGCCGTTGATCCCGGCAGCCGCCTGCGGTCCTCGATGACTTTCAGGTCGGAGCTCTGGCCCTCCCAGGGAGGTACGACGATGAGTAGCGGACCCGGGGCCGCAGACGGCCTGCGGCTCCGGCTTGCCCGGCAGGCACGCGGGTTCTCGCAGCAGCAGCTGGCCGGCATGGCCGGCGTGTCGCGGCAGGCCGTCTCCGCCGTCGAGTCTGGCCTATCCGACCCGTCCCTGCGGGTCGCCCTGGCACTGGCCCGTGCGCTGGGCATGACGGTGGAGGACATGTTCGGGCCGGCCAGCCCCACTCCGCCGGTGGTGGCCAGGCCGGTCGCGCCGCTTGGCGGGGAGGGAGGCAGGGTTGTGCTCGCGCCGATGGGTGATGGGTTCGTCGCGCTGCCGCTGGCCGGGGCCACGGTGAGCCGGGCCGGGTTCCTCCCGGCCGGCGGGCTCGCCGGCGAGCCGGACAATGGGGCGGGCGCGGGCAGGCCGGTCCGGCCCATAGGGCCGCCGCGGCCGACTCTTGTGGCCGCGGGCTGCGACCCGGCGCTGCCGCTCCTGCAGACCCCGCTCGGCCTGCTCGATCCGCCGGTGGCCTTCAGCTGGTGGCCGTGCCCGAGCCGGGAGGCACTCGGGCTGGCCGCCGACGGGCTCGTGCACGCCGCCGGGGCGCATCTGCGCGGGCGGACCGGCGAGTACAATACCGGCCCGGCCGCGGAGCTGCTGCCGCAGGGCGGCGAGGTGATCGGGTTCTGCTCCTGGCGCGAAGGGCTGGCGCTGCGGCCGGAGCTGGCCGGCGGCGTCTCCGGCGTCGCCGATGTGGCCCGGCGCGGCCTGCGGCTGGTGAACCGGGAGCCGGGTGCCGAGGCGCGCAGCGTGCTCGACCGGGAGCTGGCCGGGCTGGGGATCGAGGTCGGCCAGCTGCCTGGTTACGGCACTCAGGCGACCGGGCACCTGCAGGTAGCGGCCGCCATCGCCGCGGGACTGGCCGATGCGGGGATCGCGAGCGAGCCCGCGGCCCTTGCCTACGGCCTGGCGTTCGTCCCGTTGGCCGTCGAGCGCTTCGACCTGGTCATCCCAGCCGGCCAGGCCGGCTCCCGCGAGGTCCAGGGCCTGCTCAAGGTGCTCTCGTCGCGCTGGTTGCTCGACCAGCTCGCGAGCCTGCCCGGGTACGACCCGGCGCGGTGCGGGGAGCACATCGCGACGCTGCCGCCGGCCAGTGCCGGGCGGCTGTGAGGTATGCCTGCGTACCCAGCGGAGCCGGGCATGGCAGCCCAGGCGGCGATCCTGACGCCATGCAGAAGTCCCCGGAGGCGTTACCCCGGCAAGGGAGCCCTTCAGCACCAGCCACCCTGGTCCGCCTCTCGTGCCCTGAATACTCCTACTTGCGTCAGCCAGAGGACTGGCTCCTGATCAGGTGAGCAGTTCCACTGAGCCCGCGCGGGAGACGTCGTAGCCGCCGAGTGCGCAGATTAATGACTGCACGCTGGGATCGCGCAGGGTGGAGATGAGCGGTTCGGCGGCCGGGAGGGCATCGCCGCTGAGCACGATGTCGAAGTCCTCCCAGACGACAGGGACGAAGCCGAGGTCCAGGGCAGTGGCGGCGGCGCGTACGCCGAGTCCGGCGTCGGCCTGCCCGGAGGCGACGGTCATGGCGACTTCCAGATGCGAGTTCGCCTCTGGTCCGGTCACGGCGGCGGGCGGGATTCCGGCTTCGGCCAGCAGCCGGTCCAGCAGCACTCGTGTCCCGGTGCCGAACTGCCGTCGGGCGATCCGCAGGATGCGCAGGTCTGCGGGGCCTGTGACGCGGTCCGGGTTGCCCTCCGGTGTCAGCAGGCCCTGCTCGCGGCGCCACAGGTGGATGATCGCGGGCTGGCGGCCGCGCAGCAGGGCGCGGGCGAACGGGCTGTTATGCCCGCCGGACAGCCAGCTCAGCGCCGGCAGCTGGTACAAGGTGCTGGCCCAGCCCGGAGTGCGGATCGGGCGGTCCAATCCGGCCGCGGACCCGTCGGGTTATCAGACGCTGCAGATGCTCCAGCTGGCCAACGCCTACTACCACGACCCGGAACTGTCGGCGTCGGTGCTGAAGAACTCGCCCGACTCCAGTGTCGCCGAGACGGAGACCTCGCTGATCGCCGCGCTGCAATCCGGCCAGATCGACTACCTGGCGATCTACAAATCCACCGCGCTTGAGAACCACCTGAAGTACATCGCGCTGCCTGCCCAGATCAACCTGTCAGACCCGGCCATGGCGGCGGCCTACGGCAAGGTCACCATCCACGCCGGCTCGCTGGGCGCGCTGCCTGCCAAGCCCATCATCTACGGGTTGACCATCCCCAGCACAGCGCCCGACGCGGCACTGGGCCAGAAGTTCATCAGCTTCGTGCTGAGCCCGCAGGGTCAGGCGATCATGCACGGCAACGGGTTCGTGGTCATCTCCCCTGCCCTGGCAAGCAGCCACGGCAAGCTCCCGGCCTCGCTGCAGTCGCTCACCACGCCATGGCCCGCTTCCGGCGGCTGAGCCGGCCAGGGCTTCCAGCGCGACGCCGCCGCGTCCGGCAATGCCAAGTCCGTCGCCGGGCGGCAAGATGAGCACGTGACAGCGGCGGCTTCGGGGAAGCAGGCGCGCAGCTGGCCGTCGGACTGGTTCGGGGTCCTCATGTGGTTGCTCGGTGGCCTGCTGCTGGCGTTCATCGTACTGCCGATCGTGCGGCTGGCGACGACCTCGTCTGTGACGAGCCTGCGGCACGCCGCCGACACCGCCGCGATCCGGGACGCGACACTGCTGAGCCTGCAGGCGGCTGCGATCACCGCCGGGATCGCGACGCTGCTCGGCGTGCCGCTGGCCTACCTGCTGGCCCGCGGCACCTTCCGCGGACGCGGCCTGGTCCAGGCGGTGGTGGACCTGCCGCTGGTCGTCCCGCACACCGTTGCCGGGATCGCCTTGCTGTTCCTGTTCGGGCGCACCGGCTGGGTCGGAAGCCCGGCAACCCACCTCGGGGTGTCCTTTTACGGATCCCAGTGGGGAATCGTGACCGCGATGCTGTTCGTCAGCGCGCCCTTTGCCGTCAACAGCGCCCGGGTGGCGTTCGAGGCCATCGACCCGAGGCTGGAACGGGCAGCCCGGAGCCTGGGCGCCACCCCGTGGCACGCGTTCCGGCGCATCACCGTGCCGCTCGGGCTGCGCGGGGTGCTGACCGGCGCCGTGCTTGTTTACGCCCGCTCGATCAGCGAGTTCGGCGCCGTGGTGATCCTCGCCTACTATCCGGCCACCGCCCCGGTCGAGATCTACAACCTGTTCCTGCAATCCGGCCTCACCCAGTCAGCATCGGCCGCCGTCATGCTGCTGATCGTCACGCTGGCCACGTTCCTGGTCTTCCGCACGCTGGCCGCTGGCCGACTGCTGGCCCGGGTTGACCGTGCCTACCGCTGACCACGGGCTGGACGTCAGCGGACTCGCAGGCCGGGCCGGGTCCTTCAACCTCGGCCCGATCGACCTCGGCGTGGCGGCCGGCCGGGTGCTGGCACTGCTCGGCCCGTCGGGGGCCGGCAAGACCATGCTCCTTGAGACCATCGCCGGACTCCGCCCCCAGCGTTCGGGGAAGATCCGCCTCGCCGGAGCGGACCTCACCGGCGTTCCGGCGGAACGGCGGCGCATCGGCCTGGTCTTCCAGGACGCAGCCCTCTTCCCGCACCTGTCAGTCAAGGAGAACGTCAGGTTCGGGCCGCGGGCCAGACGGGACGCCTCCGGTGCAGATACCGATTCGCTGCTGTGCCAACTGGGACTTTCGCAGCTGGCCAGCCGGTCACCGCGCTGGCTCAGCGGCGGCGAACGCCAGCGAGTCGCCCTCGCCCGGGCGCTGGCAATCAAGCCCGGCCTGCTGCTGCTCGATGAGCCGCTGTCCGCGCTCGACCAGCCAACCCGCGAGGAAATGCGCATGCTGCTACAAGAGCTGCTAGCCGAGCTCGACATCCCTGCCGTGCACGTCACCCACGATCGGGACGAGGAACTGAGCATCGGCGATGATCTCGCCGTCATCGCCGGCGGCCAGCTCCGCCAGACAGGATCCGTCAGCCAGGTGGCCGCCGAGCCCATCGACCAGGACGTCGCCCGCCTGCTTGGCTGGTCAGAACTCGGGAACGGCATCGCCGCGCACGGAACAGTGCGAACCGGCCAGCTCCTTCTCCCCGGCACGGCGCCCGCGGAAATGCACGGCCCCGTGCACATCTTCTACCGGCCGGAAGACGTTCTTCTCGGCATGCCCGCACGTGATTCCCCCGCGGGGCACCAGCCTCACGGCACACATCGAGCGGATCCTTCTCACACGACCGCTCGCCCGCATCAGCCTGGCCTCCGACCCGCCCGTCACAGCGCTGCTGCTGCATCGAGACGTCGAGCGCCTCCACGTGCAAGCCGGCCGATCGATCGAGGCAACGCTCCCTCCGGGCAGTACTCGCATCTTCCCGGCAACATGAGACACGGCCCGCAGAATGGCCGCGGCGGTCGCCGGGCCAGCCGGCTCGTGCAGCCGCGCTCGGCTCCGCGCTGGCGCCCTCGTTCTGGGTGCTGATCGGCTTCCGCGTCCTGCTCGGCCTCGGCGTCGGCGGCGACTATCCGGTCAGCGCCGTGCTGATGACCGAGTACGGGGCAAGATGGTCGGCCTGGTCTTCTCCACTCAGGCGCTGGGTCTCATCATCGGCCCGCTGGTCGCCCTCGGCCTGCTCGGGGCCGGCGCCAGCTCAGATGTTGCCTGGCGGGTGCTGCTCGGGCTCGGCGCCGTCCCGGCGGCCGCTGTCATCTACCTGCGGCGCCGGATGCCGGAGTCGCCGCGCTACCAGGTGCAGATGCAAGGTCGCGCGGAGGCTGCCGCCAGCCAGATGTCGGAGTACAGCGCAGGCGCGGTGCAGGTCAGCGCGCCGAAGGCGGTCGCGCGGCACGGGATGGGGCTGCGGGCGTTCCTGACCAACCGCAAGTTCCTGGTCATGCTGGCCGGCACGGCTGGCTGCTGGTTCCTGCTCGACTACGCCTACTACGGCAACACCATCTCCACTCCGCAGATCATCGGGCTGATCTCCCCGAATTCCTCGACGATGACGAAGATCGCCATCCAGCTGGCCATCTTCGTCGTCGCCGCAGTTCCGGGTTACGCCCTCGCGATCGCGCGCATGGACCGGATCGGGCACCGGCGGCTGCAGCTGCTGGGCTTCGCGGTGATGGCGCTGTGCTTCGCCGTTATCGCGCTGGTGCCCGGAATGACGACCGCCGTGCTGCCGTTCCTGGTGGCCTACGGGATCAGCTACTTCTTCACCGAGTTCGGGCCGAACATGACCACGTTCGTGATGCCGGCCGAGCTGTACCCGGTGGCGATGCGGGCCACCGGTCACGGCATCTCGGCCGGGATCGGCAAGCTCGGAGCGTTCATCGGATTCTTCCTCTTCCCCGTCCTGGCGACGTCGCTGGGCCTGCGCCACACGCTGCTGCTCACCGCGGGAGTCGCCGTGCTCGGGGCGCTGCTCACACTCGTTCTCCCCGAACCTGCGGGACGCAGCCTGGATGGGATCTCCGGCGAGGATGACGTAGTTGCCGCGGCCGAGCTGATGCTTGCCGGGACCGATCCCAGGGCTACCATCCCCGAAAATTGACGCGCCCGAAGATGCCTGCGCTGACAAAGCGCCGGCCAGCTGCCCAGGAGGGTCGGCCGCGCCGAATAGGGGCTTGAGCAACAACGGAACGGCCAGTGGCGATAGCGAGCTGAAGACCGCTGGGTTACCGCGACTGGCTGTTCGGATCTCGAAAGAGTGTTGGCGGCATCAGGATCTGCCCGCTAGCAGCCACGAAGATGGCAATGGTGGTTATCACAGAGAGTGAGCAGGTTGCCTGTACGGCCCGCTGTGAGTCTGCTGCCTACCGCCTAGCTACCGGCTGGGGAGCGATCGGGGTAGCCCGAACCATGGGAGCACGCTGTTCTCGAAGCGGGTCATGGCGCAGATCCGGTCGCCGGTGAGGGTGAGGACGTAGAGGCCGGTCCCGTGGCGGGTGCTGTCAGGGGCGCGCAGGTAAGCACCGAACGCCGGCTGGCCGTTGGCTCGCGTCGGCACGAGGTCGAACCTGCGGCCCGCGCCGAAGAGGCTGGCGCAGAAGCGGGCCACGACGTCCCGGCCTTCGTATTCGAAGGGCATCGGCGGCATCGACATGAAGACGTCGTCGGTCAGCAGGGCCACCAGCGCACCGAGATCGGCGGACTCCCATGCGCGGACGAATTTCGCCACGATCGCATCCTCGGCGGGTGAGCCGGCGGCGGGAGGCGGTTCGCGGCCGGCGGCCGGCGGCTGCTGCTGGTGCTGCAGGCTGGCGCGGGCCCGTTTGAGGGCGCTGTTGACCGATTCGACGGTCGAGTCCAGCATGCCGGCCACCTCGCTGGCGTGGAATCCGAGGACGTCGCGCAAGATGAGCACGGCGAGCTGGCGGGGCGGCAGGACCTGCAGGGCGGTCACGAAGGCCAGGGAGATGGCTTCGGTCTGCTCGTAGCGGGCCTCCGGGCCGAGCGGCGCCTCGATCGCGCCCTCCAGGAGGGCGTCGGGAAACGGCTGCAGCCATACGACCTCGCCGAGCCGGGTCGGCTCGGGCGGTTCAACCCCAGGAATGTTCCACTCCTTGGCCGGGCGCCGGCTGGTCGCGCGGCGCGCATCGAGGCACCGGTTGGTGGCGATCCGGTACAGCCAGGTGCGCAGCGAGGCGCGTCCCTCGAACCCGCCAAGGCTTTGCCAGGCGGTCAGCAGCGTGTTTTGGAGGGCGTCCTCGGCGTCCTGGAACGATCCGAGCATCCGGTAGCAGTGCACCTGTAGCTCTCGAAGGTACGGCTCGGTCAGCTCCCGGAACGCGTCGCCGTCCCCGGCCCGCGCCCTTGAGATCAGGTCGGCTGTCACCACCCTCGCGTCACCTTCTTTCCGCACCGTGTCGCACTTCCATCTTGTATAGGCGCCGGCCGGGGGGCGAACTGGGCGGTTGGCGGGCGCCCAGTTTCCCGGTGCCGCGGCGCCTGCATCATCGACGGCTCTAACAACCCGAGAGAAGGGAAGCAGCGATGCTGCTGAAGGACAAGGTTGCGGTGATCTACGGAGCGGGAGGTGCGATCGGCGGCGCCGTCGCACGCGCCTTTGCGAGCGAGGGGGCCGAGGTTTTTGTCACCGGGCGCAACCTGGCACCGGTCGAAGCGGTCGCCAAGGAAGTCGTTGCCGCTGGCGGATCCGCCGAGGCGGCCGAGGTCGACGCTCTCGACGAGCAGGCTGTGGACAGGCATCTGCAGTACGTGGTCGATAGGGCGGGCCGCGTCGATGTCTCGTTCAACGCGGTCGGCATCGCGAATACGAAGATTGTGGGTGTGCCCCTGGCCGAGCTGGATGCCGGGCAGTTCTCCCAGCCGATCACGGCCTACACGACGTCGTACTTCCTGACCGCACGCCTGGCCGCAAGGCGCATGATCCCGAATAAATCGGGGGTGATCATGACCGTCACCGCACTCCACTCGCGGACGGGCCTCCCCTTGGTGGGAGGCTACGGTCCGGCGATGGCCGCCAAGGAGGCACTCACTCGAGATCTATCCGCCGAGCTCGCACCTCAGGGCATCCGGGTGGTCGGTCTGCGACCACAGGGCATGCCGGAGACACGCACGATCAGGGAATTCTTCGAGCCCCGAGCCAAGGCGGGCATGACCTGGGAACAGTTCCAAGAGTTCGGCGCAAGCAGGACCCACCCGCGACGGCTCATGACGCTCGAGGAAATGGCAAACGTGGCGGCCTTCATGGCGTCCGACAAGGCCAGCGGGATGACGGGAACCACCGTCAACCTGACCTTGGGCAGCCTGGACGACTAGCGGCATAGCGACCAGGGCCGGCACGGAGCGATCATCACGGAATCGAACGCACGGGCGCTGCTCAGGCGCGCGCGCCTGCGCCTGAGCAGCGACACCATGGCGGTCATGTTCGCGATGGCAAGTGCCTGATCGCTGACTGCCCGTTTGGGGAGACCAGGGAGTGGATCGGGGGCTACAGCCTGATCGACTTCAGTACCTCGACGATGCGATCGAGGTCGCCTCCTCCGTGCCGGACCCGCTGAGCAGACGCTCCGGGCACGGCCCATTCAGATCAGAAGTTTGAGCGGCGTAACCAGCGCCATCGAGATAGCGAAGGAGTCCATCGTGGCAACCAAGCCACACACCAGCAAAGGAATCATTCTCCTACTGTCGTGCGCGGCACAGTTCATGGTCGTGCTCGATATTGCGATCGTGAATGTCGCCCTGCCCTCAATCCAGAAGGATCTCGGTATCGGGCAGAGCACTTTGCAATGGATCGTCATAGCGTATGGCCTCATGCTCGGCGGATTCCTGCTGTTCGGCGGCAGGATGGCCGACCTCCTTGGGCGCCGCCGCATGCTACTGACGGGACTGGCGTTGTTCTCGTCCGCCTCACTGCTCGCGGGCCTTGCGGGATCCGCCGGGCTCCTGATCGGCGCCCGGGCCCTGCAGGGCTTCGGGGCGGCACTTATCCCGCCGGCCGCCCTCTCGCTCCTCGCCGTGACTTTCCCGGAAGGCGCCGAGCGCAATCGCGCGCTCGGGCTCTACGGCGCCGTCGCCGGGATTTCGGCGTCGGTCGGGGTGATCGCAAGCGGTCTTCTCACCGACGGCCCAGGCTGGCGCTGGGTCTTCTTCATCAACGTTCCGGTCGGCGTCCTTCTCATCGCGATGGCGGCTATCTTCCTCGCCGCCGACGCTCCCGACGGCCGCCGGAGCGAACGCTTCGACGTCGCCGGCGCGGTCACCGTGACCGGAGGCCTGCTCCTCCTCGTCTATGCGCTCAACCGCGGCGCCGCCTTCGGCTGGGGTTCCGCGTCGACGCTCGGACTGTTCGCCGCGTCCGTCGTGATGCTGTCCGCTTTCGTGCGGATCGAAGCGCGGTCCCGGTCACCGCTGGTGCCCGGCTCGGCAGTGCGCAACCGCACGCTGGTGGCGGCGAACCTCTCGGCGTTCTTCATCTTCGGAGCGTTCTTCGCCTTTCTCTTCCTCGGTTCGCTGTTCATGCAACAGGTTCTCGGCTATTCGCCGACACGGACGGGTGTCTCTTGGCTGGCCACGTCGGCGACGTCGTTCTTCGCGGCTGCGATCACTGGATCCAAGCTCGTTGCGGTGGTGGGTGTACGGCGCCTGCTCGTCGCGGGGCTCTCGCTCTTCGCGATCTCCGCGCTGTTGCTGACGCGGGTTCACGCCGGAGGGAACTTCGCAACCGGCCTGCTGCCCGCGCTGGTTCTGGCCGGCGTGGCGGGGGGATTGAGCGCTCCGGCCGCACAGATCGGGGCTCTGTCCGGTGTCGCAAACTCATTGACCGGTCTGGCATCGGGGCTCGTCGAAACCACGCGCGAGATCGGGGGCGCCATCGGGGTGGCTGCCGTCTCGACGGTTCTCATCTCGCGCGCCGGCGAGATCGCCGGTGCTGCCGACCCGGCGGCCCGCGGACTGGCGGCGGCGAACGCTTTCCACGCCGCGTTCTGGGTGATGTTCGTCGTCGCAGCCCTAGGCGCTCTGACGGCCGCGATTGCCTTCCCGCGGCGCACAACGCAAGAGTTCGAGCCCGGGCCGGCTCCGTCCGACGTTTCGATCGTCCCGGAACCGACCGAAAGAGTCTGACTGAGACGCGACTTAGGAGCTGAGTCGGCGCGCTACGGGGCGCGCTACGGCCCCCCCGGGTATGACTGTCGGGTGCGCTGAATGCAGGCCCGCGGCGATCCCGGGTACCCGGCTGGTCTGTATCAGCAGGCCGCCAGAACCACCCGGGCACAGAAAGGAACCAGAGATGATGCTGGAGGACAAGGTTGCGGTGGTCTACGGAGCCGGAGGCGCGATCGGCGGTGCTGTCGCACGCGCTTTTGGGTGTGAGGGGGCCAGGGTTTTTCTCG